>Ga0181558_10000519_pt1 | contig 35929 bp, 23 predicted proteins | sample 011ome_22_FD_133754 | JGI IMG/M metagenome (GOLD analysis project Ga0181558, IMG submission 133754) | Coastal salt marsh microbial communities from the Groves Creek Marsh, Skidaway Island, Georgia - 011507BT metaG (megahit assembly) | ecosystem: Environmental > Aquatic > Marine > Intertidal... | reverse complement strand
TGGGGAGTTATGGGAAGTGCTGCGACGTCGAACACGATGACGACATGTAACAAAGATTTAGATGGATGAATAGACACGGCTACTAGTAATAAAACAACATGAACATATAGGCTATAATTATGGCGCGCCGTAGCGCATCGCGGCTGAACGAAAAACGTCGACGTGCGCGTCTAAGCTCGCGTCGATTGGCTTGCTATAACCGCCGCCCATGGTGATGACGAGCGGCAAATCGTGCGTGATACATTGCGAGTACACCGCGTGGTTGCGCGTGAGCATACCAGCGCGCGTCATAGCCAGTCGCCCGAAACTATCTTCGCGCAAAGCGTCGATACCAGCCTGGAAAAACACCAACGCTGGTTCGTACTCAATAAATAATCGCGGAAGCCACGTGTTCAGCTCGGCGAGGTACGTTACGTCGTCGCAATCGTCTGGAAGCTCCACGTCATGCGTCGACGTCTCACGCGTCTTGAGCGGATAATTTCTTTCACCATGCATTGAAAACGTAATCACTTGCTCGTCATTCTCAAAGATTTTGGCGCTACCATTTCCTTGGTGTACGTCCAAGTCGATGATGAGAATTTTACGTCCCCGCAAGCTCGCGTCGTACATTGGATCGCCCCGAATGACATTAATCGCCACGGCGATGTCGTTAAACACGCAAAATCCTTCACCGCGATCTCGAAACGCGTGATGAGTTCCGCCAGCGATTTGAGCCGCCGCTCGAGGACGTCCCGAGGCGCCGCCGCCGCGGAGCGCGTCTCGCGCGCACTGTATCGTCCCTCCCGTGCTCGCCAACGATCGCACGACGTTCTCGCGCTTCATAGGAAAACCAATTTTACGCACGTCGTCGTCGGTTAACTCTAAGTTTAACACGCGGTCGACGTATGCTTGGTCGTGCGTCGTTAACAAGTCGAGCCTCGAGCACTCGGGCGAGGGCAGCAAACATATCTTGTCCCGCAACTGCAAATCATTCGCGAGCGCGTTTCGAGTCGCCGCGTACTTGTCCATGGGAAATCTAAATTCGCACAAAAGAGGCGTCAGTCGGGCGTGTCCGTGGCGTAGGTTGCAAAAGGTGACAACGTACCTGTGTCCCGCGGGCAGCGTCACCGTGGCCCAGTCAGCATAGTAAATATTCATCGCCGCGCGAGCGACATTGGGTGCAGACGCCGCCGATACCGCGCACGCGCGACGCATATTATGATTTGTGACTGCGCTGTCACGCCGACGGGCGAGGTCGCGCGCGCGACATGACTGTTGCGCGCGACTCGCGGCGCGAAACGCGAGTCGCATAATGACTTTGCTTCGTTACACGTTCCACGCTATCGTGCTAAGGTCGCCTTCGCGGCGTGTAATACACGTGGCTTGTCAGTGCCTGTTTTGGTGGCAAATAGTTCGCGCACGCGTTCAATGGCGGCTTGTGCTTCTGGCGTGTCCGAGGCGAGCACGCAGACGGCGCCGCCACATCCGCCTCCAGTAATTTTTGCGCCAAACAAATGGTTTCGTTGTGGATCAACGTCGTGGACGATGGCGACGATGGCGTCGGTTTCGGTCGAACCGAGTTTGATGGAGTTGTAACTTTCGTGCGACTCGAACATCAAGTCGCCGAGGGCGCGTGCACGATGAAGCGCGTCGCCGTTCTCATCAACAAGCCAAGAGTCGATAATATTCAAAAATGCCTTCACGCGCGCGTTTTCATGCAGCGCGTGATGCACGGTCGAACGCAAGGCGTATTTGACATCTGGACTACGCTGAACCTCGGTGTATGGCTCGTCGTCGTGTCGAATAAAGCGCGCCAAAAAGAGTTCACCAGTCATTTCTTCGTCAACGTGCCGCGACCAACTCTCGGGCGAGCCGGGCGACCCATTATCCCATCCATCCACGTCTATGGTGCCACATAAGCTGAATTCGCACGCCAAATCTTCATCTAATCGAGCTTCGATTTCGTTGAATAACATTTTTCTTCCCATGAACGTGCCGCATCGCACATGCGCATAATCCGAACCACCGCTATTGGAATGTCGCACGCCCGAATCAATTGCGTAAATTCGCAACCCATGAGGCAATGTGACGTGTCTAAATGGCTCTACTGCTCTATCTAAAGCGCTTGTTTTCGCCAAATCGCAGTTCAAAGCGAGAAAGCGCCCTGGCTGCCCCCAAAAACATGCGTACTGGTCCATAAATCCACACGGAGCGCCGACGACATCGTTCTCTGCCGAATGACAATACAAAGGCAACATTGCACAATGCGCGATGAACCGTGCGTTATTTCGAGCAACGATGCTATTTCGAAGCATTAAATCAACCATCGCGCGTGCTGTCGCGACTTCAAGCGCAGCAGAACTCGCAACGCCTTTCCCTCTCGGCACGTCGCTCGACACAAAGACGTCAAGCGCTCTACCGCGCGCTCCCAATTCCCGTATCCAACGGCCGAGTGCTACCATCGCTGCGTCGTCATCGCTCACAATCGCACAAAATAATTCACTAATCGTACCCGCGACGTAGGCGGCCCATCTATCGTGCGATGCGCCCTGCTCAAACACTGCTCGCGTCTTTGCCGCCTCAAACGTCTTCACGTGAAACACCTTTTCAAACGCGCCTTCAAAGACATCGACGCCGCTCTCGCTCGTTGACACAACGCGAAATGACGACGAATGTAATCTACTGCACTGCTCATCGTCCCTGTCATCGCGTACGGTGATCATAACCCGCGTCGAGTTTGCCGCCGACAGTTGCGCAACCGTCGCGCCGCTGTAATCCGCAACGCCTCCCATGACATCAATCCTCGCCCGCGCGCGCCCGTACCCGCACAAACATTCCCGTGCATTCGCTCGCGCGTTCTCGACGCCCCATCGAGCGTCGATAAACGTTCCATCGCTCACCGCGTTGACATCCTCGAGCTCGAGCTCCACTGCGGCAATCACATCATCAACCCGTACCGCACCTCCCGACGTCGTCTCGCGCGCAAACTCGCGCGCGTACTTGACGAATGTATCGTTGACGTATCGCGCGTGTCGCGTCTTGGCCGTGCTCGAGTACTTGGATGACGACCGCGCCATGATTGTGACGGTGCGCTTTATATCGTATCGCTTTATATCGTGCCTCGTCGTCGTCGTCACCGCGCGCGCGTCGTCGTCGTCGTCGTCGTCGTCGTCATCCTCAAAGCGTCACGGTCGTCGTGATGTTTGCGTCTTCGTTCGCGTGCGCGCCCGCGTCGGTGCGCGCGCCGACGCGCCGGTCGCGTAAAGCGCACACGATGATGACGATGGCAACTTCACCATCATCGTCGTCTTCACCGTCGTCATCGCGCGCGCAGGACGCGCAGGACGCGGCGAACGCGCCATCGTCCGTGGGATTCAATCGCCGCCAAGCGCTCACCGCGATTGGTGCCGCGGCGTCGACGTTTATGCGCGCACCGGCGGCGTTCGCGTCGTCGGCGGTGGAAGCCACGCAGGCGTCGTACTTTGCCGCGACGTCTAAAGCCGCCGCGCCCGAGCGCTGGTATCCGTACTGGTGGGCGCTACCTCTGGCACCATATGGGAGTAAAACGACCGCCGTGGCAGAGGCGGTGCCGGGGGAGGTGTGGACGTTTGATCAACTTCAAGGGTTATTGGACGTATTGGTCAACGTGCGGATGACGGTGGCTCGGCTCGAAGGCGGCGGATTATGGGTGCATAATCCCGTGGCGCCCACGCCAGAGCTTGTGAAAGAGATGCGGGCGTTAGAGGCAAAGTATGGTAAGGTGAAACACATCGTCGTCGGGAGTGCGGCGATTGAGCACAAGATTTACAGTGGGCCGTTTAGCAAGGCGTTTCCAAACGCCGATGTGTGGTTGCCGCCAAAAAATTGGACGTTTCCGGTGGATGTTCCGTTAGAATCGTACGTACCGTTCTACCCAGAAGGCTCGCCGAAGACATTACCCGAGACGTCGTTGAATGGCGAGCCCAATGTGCCGTGGGCGAATGAGATTGAGCACGCGGTGCTGCAAGTTGGTGGGTCGTCGTTGCGCAATTTTAAAGATCCGTGGTTTGTGGATACGGCATTTTATTTGAAGCGCACAAAGACGGTAGTGTTGACGGATGTGATGGAGAAAGTCAGCCAACAAGCACCACCGGTATGCCAGATCAATCCGCAGCCGTTGCTTGTGCGTGCGATGGATGAGCCGGACAAGGTGCCGGCGAATACATCTCAGGCGCGCAGCGATGGATGGGGAAAAACCGTCTTGTTTGGTTTGCTCTTCAACCCCGCCGCGGTGGAGTTCAAGTTTAGCGGCAATTTAGGAAAAGATTTATTGGATGGCTTCGTGTGGGACCCGAGCTGGAGAGAAGATTTCGATGCGCTCGTGGCGCGACCGATGTTCGTGCCGCCAATTTTAGCCGTCCTCGCGTTTCCTCGCCGCCGCGACGAAGTCAAGCGTTGGTCCAACATCGTCACGTCTTGGGACTTTGAATCCATCATTCCGTCTCATTTGGATGGTCCATTCGCGGCAACACCGGAACAGTTCACCGCGGCGATCGATTTCGCCCTCATGGCGACGCCGTACGAGCAATTCGGTCGAAACGCTCAACCGTTGCTTGATGTCGACGCGTTGAGCGTGGATTTGAAATCCCTCGAAGTCCCCAAGCCACTCTCGCCCGAACTCGTCACCAAACCCGCACCGCCCGTGATTGATATCCCCGCCGACGTCATCGTCTCCAGTGGCAGCGAATAATCATCGCACGTGCGCGTCAGCTTATTCTTTTAATCCAACGAGGCTCGTTTTGCGTTACTTTTTTGTTGTGGATAACGTCCGCACGCTCGCCACTTCCGCCCACGTCACGCGTGACTCCGCGCACGTCACGCGTCACGAATCGCGCACAACATGTTCATGGTGTCATCGTCCGCTTCATTTACCGGGCGCGCCCTCGCGACGGCGCCACAGTCCTCATCTCGTCGTCGTTGCGCCGCGAAACAGCGATCGACAACCACTCGAGCGCAAAGCCGAACGAGCCCCGAAGGCGTGCCTAGCACCGCGTTCTTCTCGCCGAGTAAAATCAACTTGTTTTTGCGCATCACCGCCAGGCGCGCCGATGGGTTTCACGACCTCGCGTCGCTGTTCCACGTGATCGACTTGGGCGACTCCATGACGTTTGCGAAGAGCTCGAGCGAGACGCGGGACACGCTGGTATGCAGCGACCCTACGATCCCTACTGATGGGAGTAATTTGGTCATCAAGGCGTTAGATTTATTTCGCGCGAAGACTGGGATTTCGCAGTATTTTTGGATTGAGCTTGATAAGAAGGTGCCGCACGGCGCCGGGTTGGGCGGCGGGAGCGGCAACGCGGCGACAACGTTATTCGCGGCGAATAAGTTGTGTGGCTCACCTGCGACGGAGGCGGAGTTGTTAGAATGGAGTGGGGAGATTGGGAGTGATATTTCAGTGTTCTTTTCCAACGGTGCGGCGTATTGCACTGGGCGTGGGGAGATTGTAGAGGATGTGGAGCCGCCGTTGGATTTGGGGACAAAGATGCTTCTCGTCAAGCCGCCGATGGGTTGCTCGACGCCGGCGATTTTCAAGGCGCTCGATTTGAACGGCCGCTCGACGGCGGATCCGTTGGAATTGTTGCGTAAGATTTCCTCTGAAGGGTGTTCGGAGGCGATTTGTATCAACGATTTGGAAAAGCCGGCATTTACGGTTTTACCCGAACTCGCTGATTTGAAGGCGCGCTTGCAAGCGAACACGGCGAAGGATTCCGTGGTGTTCATGTCCGGGAGCGGGTCTACGATTGTTGTCATGGGTGATGACGATATCCCTGAGTTTGTTCAACAAGATGATACGTTGTTCAAGGCGCCGACGCGACTCATCACGCGCAAAGCGGGCGAATGGTACGCCCCGACGCTCGACCGCGCGTAACGCAGTTTTTGCGCGAAATATTAATTATGCAATAACAAAGAAATCATTAGCTAGAGCCCAAACCCAGAGCGCACAGATGGCGTGTCCACTTCAAACTGCTTGAACGAATCCATCATCACCCCAAAATCACGTTCATGTCGTTCGAACGACGACGTCGGCGACTGTAAACGTAATTCATACAACTTGCCATTCTCCGTCCCGAGCGCGCTCACCAACGTTCGATCCCACTCCAAATACTGCGGACGATCCGCCTCCGTCAACCCATACTGATTCTTCGCGCTATACGATGAAATTCGCAACTTGATGTCATAAAATATCGACCCATCGCTCTCATTCACGCGCTCAGTGGCGCTTAATATCTCACTTTCGCGTCGCACGCCCAACCGCGTCGACATGTACTCCTCCAAATATTGCGATAAGATGCGCTTTGCCGCCGCTTCAGGCGTCCCTAAATCCCTCACGCTCGCATACGTGCTCGACGACGGCGAAGAAACACTCACGAAAGCATTCGTTTCAACCTCACCCGGGTCACGAAAGAACACGTCGTTACCACTGCCCTTAACTTCGATCCAATCGCTCGGGCGCGCGAACGCGTACCCATCGATGCCGTCAAAGTATCTCGTAAAACCTTGCGGTGGGCGATCGAACGCCGCCGCTTGACGCGGTGCGAACACTTGAGAGAACACCATGGGCGCGATCGCGGCACCAAAGAGCGCGTCGCGGCGCTTGAGCGGCGCTTGCGCGGTGGTTTTACCGCTCGAGCGCTGCTGAGACATGGCACTCGGCACGACGATCGTCGCGCGTGGCGCGCATCGGAGCGACATGGCGCGCGGCAGCGGCGGCTGCGGCGACGACGATGGAACGTGCGCTGTGCGCTGAGCGACGGACGACGGCGGTCGGAGGCGAACGCCGCGAGTGGAGTTGTGTGGACGATTGGATGTGGCCGTCTTCGCCACCTCACAGCTCGGCGCACCGCCGTCGTCGCCGTCATCGCGCGCACCGCGCGTCGTCATCGCGCGTATCGCATTCAGCGCGTTCGCATCGCGCGCGTCGTAGGGCGCAGACGATGACGGAGGCGGGGGAAGCGCCGCCAGCGCGGTCATCATCGCCGGCATCATTCACTGGCACCGCGCGCGTGGCGACGTCCACCGTCTTCGCCTGGGGATGCGGCGAAGACGGCCAGCTTGGCGTGGCGTGCGCGCCAGTGCTCGTCGATACCGCCTCGCCCGATTACGCCATTGACGCCCCGCGTGCGATAGAAACGCTCGATGGCGTGGATGTTGTCGCCGTCGTTGCTGGTTCGAGAAATTCGCTCGCGACAACTCGGGACGGTGCGCTCTACGCGTGGGGTTGGAATTCCCATCGTACGCTTGGGTACGATTGGCGCGATCGCGATGAGTTGTACGTGAAGATGCCCGACCGCGTGCGGATGGAGATTGACGACGGAGGGAAAGTGTGCGTGCGTCACGCGGCGTTGGGCGGTTGGCACGCGGTGTGCGTCGATTTTAACGGTGACGTCTGGGCGTGGGGAGGGAATGAGCATAATCAGATTGGCGTCGCGCGTACGAATGATGATACGTACGGTGGTGACGTGCCGAATCGGGATTGGGCCGAGGTGCGGTCGATGGTGTCGCCGGGACGTCGCGTGGCGTTGCCTATGGCGATGCGCATGGTGACGTGCGGCGGCGTTTCATCGTTTGCGTTGTCCATAGATGGACGCGTGTATGAGTGGGGACAAACCACCGAAGACGACGAACCGCACGCGGAGCCGAAACAGTTGAAGTGCGATAAGCACGTGCTGGAGATTGCGGCGGGGAGCTTTCATTTGCTGTTGCGTACGCGAGGCGAGGTGCTAAGTTACGGAAACGGTATGTATGGACAGTTAGGTCTCGGGGCAACCGGAGCGAGCGCGGAGCCGTGCGTGATTGATACGTTTGGGATTGGTTTCGCGCCGAAGAGCATCGCCGCGGGCGGTTGGCATTCCGCTTGTGTTACCGCGGGCGGTCTGTTGTACACGTGGGGACGGGGCGAATACGGCCGACTTGGACTTGGCGACGATTGCAAGGACAAAGTCACGCCTCAAATCGTAAATTTAGGCGACGTCGAAGAAACTTTCGTCGATGCCGTCTCCCTCGGAGGCTCGCATTCTGTGGCGCTCACGTCTGAGGGACACGTTTTGACGTGGGGACGAAACACGCTCGGGCGACTCGGGCGCGTCGTTCGCGACCCATCGCCCGCGTGTGGCTTCCCAGGACGCGTCATCTTTCCCCCACTTCCCGGTGGCGCACAATGGCGCGTCAGTGAAATCTCCGCCGGCGGTCGTCACACCCTGGCATTGGCCACAAAGACGCTTTCATCGTCCGTCGCGTAACCGTCAGCGTCGCGTTCGACCGCCGCCCATCAAGTCGCCGCGTTTCACACGCGACGTGTACATCACCACCCATGTAACACCCACGCTGCATGCATTATTATTATTATCGTTATTATTCACACGCACCAGTGCTCAGTGACGCCGCGCGGCGCAGGCGCGTGTACATGTCCCATCCCTTTGACGCTCGGAGACCTATTTATATAAAAAAGTGGATGACGTCACGTGACTTTTCGACTTTATCCACGCCTGCGCCGCGCGCCGTCAGTCGTCGGCGCCCCATCTCCGCGCGATGGACGACTTCACGGAAACATCGTTCCCTCGTCCGCAGACGGCGACGCGCGCGGCGCCCGCGCCGTCGGTCGTCGTCGCGACGTTGGCTTCAGAAAAAGTTGACCAAAAAGCGCAGCACCATGCGGCGGCGTCCGATGACGACGCGTCCTCGCGCTCGCGTGCGTCGCGCTTGGCGAACGGGGTGAACAACGTGCTCGGCGCGAAGTTTTACGCGCTCGGACGGCTGTCGGCGCGGTATCCGTGGCGCATGATTGCGGCGTCGTGGATGTTTGCGGTGCTGCTCTCTGCGGGACTGGGCGCGCGCGGGCTCAAGAATGAGAATCGAAGCGAGAAGCTCTGGGTGCCGTCGAACACGCAGGCACAGGGCGATAAGACGTATGTGGATACGCACTATGGCTCGGAGACGCGATTCGCGCAAGTTGTTTTGAAGAGTACGACGGCTGGGGAGAATATACTCACGCCCGCCGGCTTGGACGCGTTGAACACCGTCATCACCGCCGTTCGCGCGGTGAGTATCACTTGGGAAGGCTCGACGTATTCGTATACCGATCATTGCTATCGCACTGGTTCAAATTGCTGGGAGAGTAATGTGTTAACGGCGTTCGCGTCCGCCGCGGCGTGGGACACGCAGTCCGAAATCGATACGGCGTTGAGCGCGAGCCCGATTACCAACCAAGATGGTTCTACATTGTACTTGAAAAAAGTCGCCGGGGGTTTAACGTATAACAGCGCATCTGCGCCCACGGGTGCGGTGGCGTTGAGTGCCACGTTTTTATTCACCAATAATGAAGAGTTGGTGAGCGGCGACATGGTTGACAAGAAGGGTGACGCGTTCGATACCGAGTTGCTTAAAATTTTCGCCGAACCACCTACGGGGTTCGAAGCGTCCTACGTCACTGATCGCTCATTTGGTGATGAATTCGGTGGCGCCATCAACGCGGATTTGCTCAAGTTGCAAATTGCGCTATTTTTGATTCTTGCCTACGCGGCGGCGACATTGAGCAAATGGAACTTGGGATGTGTTGGCTCTCGTGTTGGAGTCACTTTTGCGGGCATCGTTTCTATTGGTATGGCGATTGCGTCAGCATACGGTTTATGCGCATACCTTGGGCTATTCTTCTCACCGTTGATGAACGTTTTGCCGTTCTTGTTGCTTGGTATCGGCGTCGACGACATGTTTGTCATTGTCAATGCGTATGACAACGAAGTCTCACGTGACCCGGTTGAGCGCATGGGTCAATCTTTGCGTTCATCTGGCATGAGTATTACCGTAACATCGCTCACGGATGTTGTTGCGTTCTTGATCGGCTCTTCCACATCTTTGCCGGCTTTGAGAAACTTTTGCTTTTACGCTGCGTTGGGCATCTTCTTTGATTACGTGTACCAAGTCACCTTTTTCACCGCGTTTTTGACGTTGGACGAGCGACGCAAAGCAAACAATAAGGGTGACTGCTTTTTCTGTTTGGACTGCCCGCCGCAGGCGTGCTGCCGATGCTGCTCGCCCGGGAAATCGGAAAAGTCTGTCTTGCAGCGCGCCATGGGCCGGCTCGGCAGCGGATTACGACACCGCGTCGTCAAGTACTCTGTGTTGGTCTTCTTCACGGTCATCACCATCATGGGCATCATTGGATGCGTAAAGATGGAAGTCGACGCGGATGTAAACAATTTTATCCCGGATGGTTCGTACTTGAAGGGATGGTTTGCTGATTCCGACACCTACTTTACTGAATCCGGCGACTCGGTTGAGTTGTACTCCAAAGCCACGCTTGATTTGGCAGCAGATGATGCTAAATTGCGCGCTGCTTCTGCAGCGTTCAAGGCGAACGACTATATCGTTGAAAATACTGTTCGTTCTTGGGTTGATGATTTTTACACGTACCGCACCGCGTTGGGTGGCGTCACGTCGGCAAATTACGTGAGCACGCTCAACACCTGGCTCGCGAATGCGGGTGCACGATACCTGAACGATGTCGTATTCGATGACGAAACGTCACCAACGTCAATCACGACCACGCGCATACATGGTAACCACGTCAAGGCCATCAAGTCTAAGGCATCTGTCACGGCGATGGATTCCTTGCGCGCTGACATTGCTGCGGTGAATGGCAACGAAAACGGTGAAATTTTCGCCTACGGCCGAAGCTGGTTGGACTATGAACAGTACAAAACCATCGACGCAGAAGCCATTCGAAACATTTCTGTGACTTTGGCGGCATGCTTGGCGATCATCACCATCCTCATCGTCGATCCGAAGACGGTGTTTGCAGTGTTTTTGGCTCTCTCCATGATTTTCGTCAATATCGTCGGTTTCATGCACTTCTGGGGTTTATCTATCGATTCCGTAACGGTCATCATGCTTGTCATCGCCCTCGGTCTCGCTGTGGATTACTCAGCACACATTGGTCGGGCGTATTTAGAAAAGCGAGGCACCCCGGATGAGCGCATCGTGCGCACGCTCGAGGACATGGGCGTCGCCGTCTGGAACGGCGCCATGTCAACCTTCATGGCTGTCATGATCCTCGGCGCATCTTCATCCTACGTCTTTATGACATTCTTCAAGCAATTATTCTTGTGCATCACTTTAGGTCTCGCGCACGGCTTGATTTTCCTTCCGGTGTTGTTGTCGCTCTTGAAACCAGCGCCGTACGCAGAAGCGCGATAACCGAGCGCCGTGCGCCAAACGCACGCGTTCGCGTGTGCTGTGCTTCAAATGGCAATACCACTAGTATATAAATCTGCACTCACATTTTTCCGTTCTTGTAACATTCATTCATTCATTCTTTGCGTTATCCGCGGAGCGACTGTTCAAAAGTGAACACAAGAGCCAAAAAAAAAACCACACACGCCGCCGCGCGCCGCACGCGCATGGCGCCGCGCGTCATCGTCGCCCTGGGCGACCCGGTGACGGACATCACGCACACCGCCTCGCGCGATGCCATCGTGGCGCTTTTGGCGCCGCCAGCGCCGGCGACAGACGCGGCGGCGGCTGCGGCGGCTGTCCCGGTAGAAATAGGCGGCTGCACGCAAGTCACGCGGGATGAACTCGCGCGGTTAGCGCGCGCGATCGCGCACGAGGCTCGAGTCACCCCTGGTGGGTCCGCGGCAAATGTGTTGAAGGGCTTGGCGGCGATTGGCGGCGATGCGAGCGATGAGGACGAGGATGGTCGGGCGGTCGGGCGGTGCGTCTTTGTCGGCGGCGTGGATGGTTCAGATGACGTCGGTAAAGCCTATCGCGCCGCCCTCGAGCGCGCTGGTGTTGAAGCTAAATTAATTGAACATGTTAATGAAGGGCAAGAGATTGGAAGCGCGCGTTGTTTGTGTTTAGTGGATGAGTTTGGGCAGCGTACGATGCGCACATACTTGGGCGCGAGCGCGAGGACTACAGCGGAGGATTTGCCTATCGATGCCTTCGACGGCATTGACGTGTTACACATGGAGGGATACGTGTTATACAAGCCTGATTTGGTTAAGCGTGCTTGCGCGCTGGCAAAAGCTAATCCCGGAGCGCTGGTATCCATTGATTTGGCATCGTTTGAAGTCGTGCGGCATTGTCGAGCGGCGTTGTCAGAGGTGCTCGAGTCGGGGTTGATTGATGTTATATTCTGCAACGAAGACGAAGCGCGCGAGCTCGTGAGTGATTTACACGATGAAGATGGTGCGAATGGTCGTGGCGCACCGCGTCCAAGCGAGGCTATGGAGAACGCTGCGCTTGATTATTTATTGCGTTTCGTCAAGGTTGCGGCGTGTTCGCGAGGCAAGCGCGGATGCATAGCTCGAAGCTCGACCGGTGACATTGGCACGTCCGTTGCAGAGGGCGTCGATGCAATTGATACCACAGGCGCTGGTGATACGTTTACGAGCGCGTTTCTACACGCATATTTACGAGGAGGTACTTTGCAGCAGTGCGGTGACGCCGGATGTGCAGCGGGTGCAGAAATCGTGCAAGTCAGCGGCGCGGAAATGTCGAGCGAGCGTTGGGCGCGCGTTCGTGAGAAAATCCGTGCAATTTTTAGTCAATGAGAGTCGTTCCATAGCAACACTTCTTTTCTAGTAGGTCTAGTACATTTGTTGTTCACATATGTATATTTCTGTGTGAGTGCAGTGCTGGGCGTGTCTCGTTTGTAGTCGGCGGTGTGCGTCACATCGCTCGTTTTTGCATAAACCCTAAATTTTTGCATCATAGCATCATAGTACGCCCACGGCAACGCCCGCGGCGCGACATTCGGGGCACACGCCTTTGTAGCCAGTGTTCAGAACCCATCCTTGCATACTCTTCTCCGGTGTCTTATCGCAATTCGTACATCTCGACTTGCGTAACTGTCGCGAAATTCGTTGATAGCACGCCGAGCAGCATGTTTTACCTTCAGCCTTGCGCCATGCGCATGATTTTTTGCTGTCACAAAACGCACAGCCGGTGCAATCAGGCTCGCCGGGCACGCTAGGCGGTGGGCGCGGCTCGCGGGCCTCGCGACCGTTTGCAGCCCCGCTACCGCCCTCGCCTTGTTCCTTGCGCCAGCATGTGATGCACAGGCGCGCATCTGACGGCCCAGTCGAAGATTTACGCCACGTCGTACTCTTTGTCGTTGCGCACCTCGCACATGACGTCATGTCCCGTCGTAACCGATATCGCTCCTTGTGATAGCACAAACTGCAGCACTTGTCTATGCTGTTCGACGCTCCCGGAAGCTTTAACAACGGCCGCGTCGTGACCTTCTCGCATCGCGAACACTCCCCACCCTTCGTGATATCTTCCCGGCGAAACCTCTCATAGCACGCGTTGCACAAATCTGGCGGCCCCGCCGTCGATTTATCCTTCTTATGCCAATCCGTCGACGCGTTTGACTTACACTCCACGCACACCTTATCACGATCAAGCAACGTGCGCTCACGAAGCTTCTTCTGAAAACACCCCTTACAACACATCATGCGCTTCATCATCCCCGCGCGTTCAGCATCCGCCGCGTCGCTCCTATCGCTCGCGCGAGCCAACAAGTTCGTTCGCCCATCCACGTGAATCCGTCTCCATCTCGACGTCTGCGTCGCCCCGCACAACTCACACCGCGCATCCATCACCCCCTCCTGAGGATCACCGAGATCACCCTCGACGCCACCGCTCGTCTTCCCGCCTTTCGACGACGCACCACCACCGTCCACCGTTGGTGCCAATTGTCCCACTGGCGTGGCATTTCCACGTCTCACCGCCGCCGCCGTCACCGTGGTCGCGACCGCCGCCGCACCGCGGCTCGGGGCGATCGACGTGTCATCATCGCCGCCGTGTGCGGGCGCGGCGCGCGTCGCGGACGGCGGTCGGCGAGGCATTGAGGCGCGACATGCAATGCCGAATCGACGCGCAGGCATAAATCCGTTTAAACGGCCGATGGTCGGGGTAAAGTATGATACATTGGTGGCGTGACGGTTCGTATCTCTACATTAGTGGCGTCACTTTTCCGACGCACGCATTTTCATGCACTCATTCGCGTCACATCGCCGTCGCCGGACGCGCCCGAGCGCGATGCGTGATGCGCGCGCATCGCCGCGTCACCGAGCTCGCGTTGGATGGCGTTCGCGCGGTGCGTGGTCGCGCGTCGCGTGCGTGATGGAGGTTGTGGTGTTGGTGTTGGTGGTGATGGTGATTCTGGTGGTTGATGGCGCGCAGTCGGCGTCGGCGTCGACGTCGGCGTCGCGGGAATCGACGTCGTCGACGGATGCGTCATCGTCGTCGGATTCCTCGTCGGCGGGGCGTGGGCGTGGGTTTGGGGCTGGGGCGTTGCGGAGCGATGTTCCGCCGCGTCGGAGTCGTCCCGACGATGACGCCGACGTCGGGACGTCGGCGGAGGTTTCTCGGTCACCGTCCGATGATGGTCGTGGTAGCGGTAGCAGTAGTGCGGGCGATGATGATGCATTGTTTGTGGAGCGTCGATCGCGCGCGATCGCGGATGTGCTCGCGGAGGAGTCGGTGGATGACCGACGGAGAGCGGCGCGGTCGTCGGCGAGTCGAAACGCGGTGGCCAAGGCGCGAAGAAGCGCCGCGCAATGGCTCAGTGCGTACGTTGCAGATGAGTACGCGGATGATGGAGGTGATGATGGACGTGGTTATCGTCACCAGAGCCGTCGCGGTTCGGAGGATGCCGAGGCGTGGCGCGCGTTGGGATTGGCGCGTAGGTACGGGTTGGTTGACGGCGACATGAACGAACGCCTCGCGATGGAGTGCTTTGCGAAAGCTGCAGCGCGAGGGGACGTGGTGGCGCACGAAGAGTTAGGATTTGCATACGCCTCTGGATGGGATGGTACCCCGCGCGATGCCGCGCGATCGGTGTTGCACTACTATTTCGCCGCGAATGGTGGGAGCGTGACGGCGTCGATGGCGCTCGGGTACAGACACAAGCACGGATTTGACGTCCCCGAGTCGTGCGAAACCGCGGTGATGTATTACCACGAAGCCGCAAAGTTAGTCGTAGATGAAGCCGCAAAGCGTACGCCTGGGATGCTGCCGTTTCAGATCGAAAAGCATCGGTTGAGTGCGGAAATGGCGGGGTCAAATATTGCGGCGAGGCGCGAGCGTGACTTGGTGCAGTACTATCGGTACAGCGCCGACATGGGCAACGTTGACGCGCAAGTGACCATGGGACGGTTGTATTCTCTCGGTGCGCGTGGATTACCGAAAGATATCGATGTCGCGCGCAAGTACCTCGAAGATGCCGCGAACGCGGGCGATGCCAACGCCATGGCGCATTTGGGACACATGTACGCCAACGGATTTGGCGTCCGAGCCGACAACGCCACGGCGTTGCGTTGGTTTAGTGACTCTGCGAGCAAAGGGAACGCCATGGGGCGTTATGGTTTAGGATACATGACATTAGCCGGACATGGCATCGAGCAAAATCACGCCACAGCGGTGGCGTACTTGAATCAAGCAGCGGAGCAAGGTTTGGCGGATGCGCGCTTTTTCCTCGGCGTTTTGAGCTTGCGTGGCATCGGCACCAAACAAGACCTCACGAAGGCGTACAACCATTTCAACATTGCTTCTTTAGCAGGACATGAAGTTGCGACATATAACTTGGCGATGATGCAGCTCAACGGCATGGGGTTCCCGTCTTCGTGCGCCTCGGCGAGCGCATTGTTGAAACAACTCGCCGAACGCGGAACGTGGGTGACGCCGATGGAGCACGCCTACGCGGCATACATGCGCCGCGACTATCGCGGCGCGCTGTTGCGTTACATGAAAATGGCTGAAATGGGTCTCGAAGTCGCCCAAGCCAACGCTGCATTTTTGCTCGAGCACAAGCTCGGCGATGGTGGGCGATTTAGAGAGGACACGCAGGTGAATCCGCTGGCGTCGAGCACGGCGACGCGAGCGTTGCACTATCACCGTCTCGCCGCTACGCAAGGAAACGTCAGGTCCTTGCTCCGCATCGGTGATGCGTATTATTACGGTCGTGGTGCACCCGTGTCGCTCGTGAAATCCGTCGCTGCCTATCGTCAAGCGAGCGAGCAGCGCAACGCGCACGCCATGTTCAATTTAGCCCACATGCACGAGCACGGCATCGGCATGCAAAAGGATTTACACCTCGCCAAGCGCTATTACGACATGATTCTCACGTCTTCACCAGAAGCTACGATGATTGTCAAAATAGCCTTGCACAAGCTCGCCATCCATCGATGGATTATCAACCATCATGATGAATTGTTGGCGTTTGCGCGCGAGCTCAAGGAGAACCCGACGGCGCAAATGGTCGACTTTGTCATTCTCGTCGGTGCCACGTCGTTGTTACTCTTCGTCATGGGATTGCGCGTGATGTTAGTGTGACGGCAATCACTCCGGCTCGATCGCTTTCGCATGTGACTTGTGTTTGTAATTTTTTTTTGTTTGAATGGCGAAAAAGTCAACAGTAACCGCCGCCGTCCCGTTGTCACTTAACGACGCTTCGAATCTCACGCGCCCCTCACGCGCGCGTGCGCTGGACATATGTCTGCGCTTTTCGATTTCAAATCGTTCATCACCACTGTTTTATTGTTCATCTGTACGTGCACGTACGTAAAGCTTCGCGCGCCGACGCTCCTCGACGCGCACCGCACTGGTTTCAGAGGCGTCTTTTGGAAAGCCTCGCGCATCGGCGAACGTCTCAGTCCCTGGGTTGGCGTGGCGTGCATGTACATGGCAGCGCAGACGTTGTTTGGGTTTTAACGCACGCGCACGATGAGCGGGAAATCGTCCGTCATGGCGCTGTTAAAGGCGGCGAACGAGGCGCTCAAGGTTGGGGACGTCGAACGCGCGCGCGAGTCGAGCGCCCAGGCGATCGATGCCGGCGCCGATGTGTACGAGGCGTGGGTCATGCATGGTAAAGTGCTTGCGGCGTGCGGTGACGGGAATGGGGCGATTGAAGCGTATGAGAAGGCGGTGGGGATGCGGGCTGATCATCCGGCGGCGTACCGAGGGTTGCGCGAAGCGTTTTCAGCCGCGGGGGACATTCCTGGGCTTTCGCGCACCCTCGAGCGCTTGATTGAGATTTACACCGCTACTGGGGATCAAGAAAAGGTTGTTGAGTTTTTACGCGAGGCTCATGATGTGGTGTATGAGGCGAAGGATTGGACCCGGGCGTATTCGACGGCGTCGGCGTTGAGAGCCGAGCCAAGCGCTGGTGATGATGTTCGAAGCTTTGCGCTCGGTAGGGCATGCGAGGCGGCGCTAGAGATACGCGATGCACGCGCAAGAATCGCTGGCCAAGCAGCGGTGGATGCGCTTCGGGCGACGACGATCGCGTCCAAGGCGGATGAAGATGCCGCTCGCGCCTCTGGTGAACGCGCTGCTTTAGGTGTGGATGATGATTTCACCACAAATTTGTTCGACACCTTGCGTGCGTGGTCGAGCGCGGATGGTACGAGTGTATCTTTTGATGCTCGTGCGCACATGGCTATTTTTGCGCGATTAGATGCGCGATTGAATGCGGCATTGTCGATTACGTCTTCCGGAGCGCTCGATGTCAAGACGTGTGCTCGTGAGCTGTTGGTGGAAGCTAACTCGTTATTAGAACGATTTGGCGACAACGTGATGAATTTCGTGGCGCCCGTGGCGCTAGAAATCGTCGCTGCGCTTGAACTCGGCTTGGATGTCGAAGAAGAAGGTTGGGATGCGGATGTCGACGAAAAGGACGTGGATGACGATGTGGCAACGGAATTAGTCTGTCGATGCCACGCATTTAAAGCGAACGCCATCGCCAATGCTTGGCTCGCGTTGCGTGATATTCGAAGAAGTGGCGCATTCGCGTATTCATGCCGACCACCTAATCCTCCTCAGGATGCTAAAGGTTTGTTAGCAGAGGATGTTCGGGATGCGTTGATTGCGGCGCTAACAGCCAATGACTCGAGCGTCGGCGGCAAAGCGTCGTTAGCGCTCGGGTGGCTCGCGCTCGCCGAGTCTATGCTCGTTGGCGGCGAACGCGTAGACATGCACGCTTCGCAAGCTTCGTCGACGGCGATTAAGATTGTTGCGGGGGATTTAGATTCCACCGCTCTACCAAGGACGTCGAGGCGGTGCGCTATAGTCAATGCAGAAGCCATGATGCGTTCGGGAGCATTCAAGGCGGCCGCCTCGGCATTTGAAACGCTCGAAGGCCCTCGTGCGATGCGCGGTACGGCGACGTGCGCAGAGCACGCGCATCCTCCCGACTACGCTCGAGCTCTAGACGTTCTCGCGAGTGCGGCTGAAGCGTTTCCAAATTGCCCGCGCGTCCGCGTCGAACTCGGCTGGCTCTTGATGATTGCCGGCCCGATAGAGCAACAATCCAAGGCGCTGAGTATTCTCGAACGGGCTTGTGGCGCGGTCACAAACGAAGCGCTGTCGACGTCGACACCTGCTGATGCTTGCGCGCGACTAGGGATTGCCCGATGGCGAGCCGCGAGCGCGCCCGCCGCAAAGGGTCCTGGAAGCGCGCATGAAGCACTATTGATCGGCGCCGCCGGGGAGTCAGCGCATCGCGCCGCAGCGTTTGCACATTTAGGCTTAGTATGCGGCGCGAATGGCGACGAGGCGCGCGCACGCAAGTGTCGCACTCGAGCGCTTCAGCTCAATCCTGCTGATCCCACCGCGGGACCGGCGGCGTTCGCCGACGCCTTGAGTGACGGCGATGACGCACACGCGACATCCATCTGTCGACGCGCGCTCGATATAGATTCAAGGTGTTTCTGGGCGGCGAATAGATTAGCTCCGATGTGTGCGCGTGCGAATGATCACGATGGTGCCGTCATAGCTTTACACGCGGTGCTCCGCGTGACTCCCGACAACGCGAGCGCGTGGGAAGCCTTAGGGGCCTCGTACAACGCCCTTGGTCGACACTCTGCCGCACTCAAGGCGTTTGATCACGCTCTACGATTGAGTGACAGCGCGGGCGAGGGCGTGCGCGCGTACGCTGCGGCACAAACTGGATTTATTCAGCTCGCGCTCGGTTCGTCTACAGATGCCATCGAAGCCTACACCAAAGCTTTGAGTGATGGCGTCGATCGCGTCGCCGCATTATGCGGGCTTGCCAGCGCGCACGTGTATTATGCCAAAGGTGCCTTACGTTGGGGTGCACCTGGGCGCGCAGCGGTGTCGATTCGTGACGCTGAAGACGCGGCGTCCCGGGCGCTGTCGGCGATGGGTGAACGCGCCACAGAGACGGCGTGGAAACTTCTCGGTGATGTGCGATCGTTAGCGGCGCGCATCAACGATCCAAATCTCGCACCTGACATGAACGCCATGCTAGACGTTCGTCGTGTCGCCGCCAAGGGCGCGGTGGATGCGTATGAAAAGGCGCTTTCGCTGAAACGCGACGGCGCCGCTCGATGGCGAGACGTTTCGGCTGCGCTCAAGCTCCACGCTGATGTCCTGCGTCTATGCGGCGACGTCGAAGAAGCACGCGCGTGCGAAGCAAAAGCGTTCGAATACGCGCTTGGGTACGTGCGATGCGATCCAGCTGATCCTCACGCCTGGCTCGCGTTGGCGTTTACAAACGATCCAAACGCGTCGGCGGCGTCGGATGAGCGTAAAATTACCGCGCTCTCACGCGCCGTCGCCCTCGATCCCACGTTTGCCGATGCCTGGACCGCGCTTGGACGCGTATACCTCGCCAATGGCGAAATCGCCAACGCCACGCGTGCGCTCGATAGCGCACGCATTGCAGATCCCAGTAGCGGCGCTGCGTGGACCGCCACCGCGGCGGCGCATCTCGCCCGCGGGCTCGTGGACGAAAGCCGCGGCGCATTCCGTATGGCTGCCGCCCTCGGCGCGGGCGTCGAGGCCGACGTTGGATGTGCACTCACAGCATGTGCCGCTGGATGCGCCAAGGATGCGCGAGATGCGTATGCGGCGGCGAGGCGCGCCGCGGAGCGCGCGCCTCGGGACGCGGTTGCCGCCATAGCCCTGGGCTTGTGCGCCGAATCCAGAGGATTATTCGACGACGCACGCCGCGCCATGCGCGATGCGATGACGTTTTCGGAATCCGCGTTAGTAGAACCACGCGGCGATGCATCGGTGACGTGCGCGCTCGGCGCTGACGCGCGCGTTGTGCGAGACATTGCGCGCTCGAGTTTGGAACGACTGGACAACGTCAGCGAGCGCGCTGCCGACGTCGACATACTATCGCCCGGAGAAGACATCGAAGACGCCATCGACCGTCTCACAACGCTTGTCGACGAAAATCCCGACGACGACGCGTCGCGTGTTGCGCTCGCGCGCGTATCATCGCGCTCGAGAGTTCACGCGCGCGCGCTCGCGGGCGCCGAGCAATGTCCCGTCGCTCGCGCGACTGGGGACCATCGCGCGCAATCCGCTCGTGCGCTCAGTGCCGCCGCGTGTTTGCTTAACGCCACACCCGTCATTCACGTCGATAATGATGTCGTTGACGATGACGATGGATTATCGACAATGCCGCTCGGGACGCGAGCGATGCGTCTCATCGCTCGAGCGGCGATGTTCAATCCCGCCGACGCCGAATGCGTCCGAGCGCTCGATATCGCTCGATGTCGTCGTCAGGGCGTCGTCATCGCCCGCGCTGACGCTGACGCTGACGCTGACGCGAAAGATGACAATACACAACGTCACCGTGCGCTCAAAGCGGCGCTGGCGACGCACGCGCGAGGCGAATTCGCGGATGCCGAACGATTCGCAAGAGACGTCGTCAACGACGTCGATTGTCCCACGTCGGCGGCGTCCGCCGCGCGGATCTTACTCGCATCGTTTCTACTCGCACGCGCTGCGCGCGACGACGATAAAAATCCTAAAAAAGAAGCGGGCAAGGTTTTGGCAAAGATTCCGCTTGATGATGCGTCGTCGAGCGTGATTGAGCTGACGCGCGCGTTGTCGTCTTCAGTCGCCGCTGGGTGAACGCGCGAGGCGCGTCATTGACGCGCGCGCGTACCGTCACTCTGACCGTTCTCCATGCGTGCCATCACATCGCGGTCGCAGTCATCGTTATTCGCCGCGCGCGATTCGCGTCGTGTGCGCTCACGAATCCGCAACCATTCGCAAAGATGTCAACATCGAATGCAGTCCCGAGACGACGAGGACGTAGACCTCGTCGGAGACGGCGCTCTCGACGTCGACGCCTTGGCGTCCGCATTCAACAGCGATTGCTTCGCCGGTATCACGTCTCACACGCAGGTTGACGCAAACCGCGAACGATTCGGTGCAAACACCACGCCAGCCGCGAAGACGTACACCGCCTACGATTTCGTAGCCCGAGCGCTCGACGACGTCACGCTCCGCGCGCTCATCGTCAGCGGCGCCCTTTCTCTCATCCTCGAAGGCTCATTCGGCGCAGGCGATCGCACGAGCGTATCATGGTTGAACGGTGCCGCCATCTTACTCGCCGTTGCCGTCGTCGTCGGCGTGGAGACGTGGAATAATTTGAGCAAGCAGCGTTCGTTTGCGGCGCTCAACGCTCGAAGCGATGCCGAATCTGTCGTCAGTGTCACTCGGTTTGGCTCGCCTAGGTTACTCCCTCGCGCCGAAGTCGTCGTCGGGGACATTTTAAATCTCGATGCGGGTGATGTGGCGTGCGCGGATGCGCGCGTGATTGATTCATCGGCGTTTATGTGCGATATGAGTCACATCACGGGTGAAAGCGAGGAGTGTCCCGCTTCGCGGGACGATGTCGTCTACGCCGGGTCGCGGGTGACGAGCGGGAAAGGCACCGCGCTCGTCATTTCTGTGGGCACAAATTCCACGCAAGGGAAGATTTTGCAACTCACGCGCGAGGGCGACGGCGATGCCGTGAATGTGGAGACGCCGTTGCAAGCGCGATTGGCGCGTTTAGCCGTCTCCATCGGTCGCGTTGGGATCGGTGCCGCCGCGCTCGTGGGGACGATACTCGCGACGTCGCTGACGTGGGAGTATTACGTCACGACTGGTGATGTCATTCCGCCGATTGAGTCGGCAGTGGAGTATCTCGATGTGGTTGTCACGGCCATTACCATCGCCGTCGTATCCGTTCCAGAGGTACGTTTGATGCGCCGACGGCTCGAAAGAGTTCTTTGGCTGATTGATTGATCGCGTTGTTTTTGTGACGCGTTCGCGTTTTTTGTTTCGAATTGCGTAAAGCCGCGCGATCGACGACGATGATTAAACATTCCTTTGCTGATTCTTATGTGAGGATTCTGAATGGTCTTTGCCGACTTCCCAATGATGTCGAACAATCGTCGCGGCTTTACGCGTTATTTTTTCGACGTTTTCTTTGCGCCGGGGACGACGCGCACGGTTTCAGTGATGAAACATTCCTAATCTGATTGTCTGTGACGATTTTGAATGGTCTTTGCCGACTTCCTTCTGAGAAACTAGTGATTCGTCATCGAGCTCGATGTGATGGATTTCGTCTTTTGTCGTACTGACGCGCGCTTTTGTGTTCCAAATCGCAGGGTCTTCCTCTCGCCGTGACGCTCGCGCTCGCGTATAGCGTTCGTCAAATGTTAACATTAGACATGCTCGTGCGCGTGTTGAGCTCGGCGGAAACCGCGGGCGAGGTGACGACAGTGTTGACGGATAAAACCGGGACGCTGACGCGAAACGAGCAACGCGCGCGTCGAGCATGGATCGCAGGCGTCGACGTCGGTCCGCTCGCAGATGATGACACGGATCGCACTTGGGCGTCCGCAACGACCGCATCGCTCTCCCCGCGCGTGTCAAAGTTGCTCTCCGTCGCCTTGAGTTTGAACAGCACGGTGCAATTTGACAACCAAGGCCGCGTCATTCGCGGAAGCAAGAGCGAAATCGCGCTGTTGCGTTTCGTCAACGAACTCAACGACGGTGAAGATTTTGTGCATTTAGTGCGAAAACACTTTCCTTTGCTTCGTTTGTACCCTTTTTCAGCCGAACGCAAGCGCATGTGCAGCGTGTACACGCTGAGCGACGCGGTCGAAGACGCCGAAATGTCAGACGTTGTCGTACGCGCTTGCGTCAAGGGTGCGTCGCAGGATGTCCTCGCGCTGTGCGCGGAAACGCTCAATCCCGACGGTTCGCGCGCGGTGCTGACGACACACATGCGCGCGGCTCTCGCGGATAAGTTTTTAGATTGGCAGCGGGACGCCGAACGCGTTCTACTTGTCGCCTACCGGGACGTCGAAATGGATGTGGTGTCGAGCCGAGACGCCCGGGACATGTGTCAGAGATTATCCGTCATGGATGCCGAGTCGAATTTGTGCCTCGTCGCGGCGATAGGGTTATCAGATCCCTTACGCGTCGAGGCGCGGGCGTGCGTCGCCCGCGCTCGCGCCGCCGGCGTGGATGTCAAGATGGTCACGGGCGATAGTCTGACGACGGCGGTCGCCGTGGCCAAGCGTTGTGGAATCTTAGACGAAGACACTGACGATGACGGCGACGCGCACGCGCACGCACTGGCGATGACTGGCGAAGAATTTCGCGCCCGCGTGCTCACCCAAGACGGCGAGCTTGACCAAGGAAAAATCGACGCTGTGTGGCCAAAGCTCCGCGTCCTCGCGCGCGCTTCGCCAAAGGATAAGTACGCGTTGACGGATGGTATTCGCAACTCAACTTCATCGCGGCAAGTCGTCGCCGTAGTCGGTGACGGGTCAAACGACGCCCCAGCGTTACGACGCGCCAACGTCGGCTTTGCTCTCGGCTCTGGCACCGACATGGCGAAAGAAGCGAGCGATATTGTGATTCTACGCGACGACTTTACGAGCGTCATCGACGCCATTCGCTATGGACGAAACGTGTTTCAAAACATTCAAAAGTTTGTCGTATTTCAGCTCACAGCAAACATTTCAACGTGCGTGGTGTCCACGGGCGGTGCGCTGGCGTACGCCGTCTCGCCATTTTCGGCGATTCAACTGTTATTCGTCAATTTAGTGATTGATAGTCTCGCGTCGTTGGCGCTCGCCACCGACGCGCCGACAGAGGACGACGCGTTGCGCGACGCTCCCGCTGACGCCTCGGCGCTCATCACGCCAAACATGAAGCTCCAAATCGCCACGCAAGTCGCATATCAATGCACATGTATGACGTGGCTCATTAACGCCTACGGTCCGACCGATACCATCGTGTACAACGCCTTCGTGTTGATGCAGCTCGCCAATCAGCTCAACTGTCGCAAGGTGTCGACAGAGGCGAATGTCTTCAAGGGTGTCGGCTCCAACGCGCTCTTCGTCGCGCTCACATCCGCCGAGCTCGCGCTTCACATCGTCATCGTACAACGCGGCGGTGACGTGTTCCAAACGTCACCGCTTGAGTGGCACGAATGGCTTTTGGCGCTCGCGTGCGCCGCGGGTGCCATTCCGCTGCGCGTCTTTGTCGTCACCTTTGTCGCGAGTTTTTGGGCATCCGCGCGAGGCACGAGTAGAATCTTCTAGTTGTTGTTACATTTTACGCTGCATGTACAGTAAACGCCGGTGCGGCGGTGGCGCGCCAATTATCCTCCCACGTCCTCGCTCCTGACGATTCGGCGCCGCGTTTCAACGTTGACGTAAACGCTTCGGCGCCCGGGCGCGCGAAGCATCGCTCGAGCGCATCCGCGAGCGCACCCGCGTCGCGAAACAACACCCCGTTCACGCCGTCATCGACGAGCTCATCACGAATGACGTCGTATTCTAACGCTAGCACGGGGAGTGAGGCGCCAAACATGTCGCACACCTTCATGGGGAGGTCCAATCCGCTGCTCGAGGCGTGAAGGCTGACGCCGACGTCGGCGTTGGCGAGCGCGCGCGGATAGTCGGCGAATTCGAGCCAGACGGTACGAAACGCCACATGCGTGAGCGTCGACGCCATGGCGTTTATTTTATCCTCGAACATACGCTTTTGTGGGCCCTTACCGGTGACGATGATGGCGAGCGGCGGCGGCGGTTTCGACGTCGACGCCCGTCTGGAGGATGATTTCGTCCCGAGTCGCGTCGCGCGCGCGTCGTACTCCACCGCAGCGTCGAGTAAGAGTTGGAAATCTTCATCCGGCGTCCAAGACGTGGATGTCACGACAAACCGTAGGTTGTCCTCGCGACTATCGGCGCGATCGCCACGGCGCGCGTAGTACGCGTCCACGACGTCGCCCGCGCCACGCGAACATCTCGACGCCTCCATCGCTCGCTCCACGCGCGCGTCCCTCCAAAACGCATCTCGCCCTCTCGCCGCCGCCTCTCGCGCCGCCGCTCGAAAGCACTCTGGTGCTTGATCACGCACTACGCGCACGCGGCGTATGCACCACTTTAGGCGTAAGAAATCCTCCATCGCGTGCGTCACGCACAAGTGCTCGGTGGCCCAAAATGTCCCGCTCCGCCGCTCGTACCGCTCTAATATTCGCGTCATCCAACCCCGTTCGCCGCCGTATTTCATCGCAAACAGCGTGTACGCAAAATTATGCCAGTCTATGATTAACCGCATGCGACGCAACGCGCAGGCGATGCCGACGATGGTGAACGTCGGCGCGCACGGAGGCGTTTGGATGAGGACGTCGTCGGCTCGAGCGCCGCGCGCGCAAAGAATCCAAAACAAGTGCAGCGCTTGCACCAACGCGCGCACAGCCAGTCGTACGGGGTGCGGCAATACGCGACGCAGCGCTGCGTGCTCGCCCGAGGTGACGGCGGTGAAGGAGATGCGCGCGTGGTTGGTGAGCTCGCGCGCGGGCGCTGAGCCTCTGTACGCGACGACGCGAACGTTTCGACCATCTTTGGCGAGAGACAGCGCGTGGTATTGCATGCGCGGCGAGCGTCCAAAGTCGCCTAAGACGACAATGATGACGGATCGCTCGCGAGGCATGGTGCGCGGGAGGCGTCGCGTCGAGGTGTGCGGCTTGATTGATGCGTTTGGTTGTGTTGTTCGGTTACGTGCGCGTTAAAATATGGATTCAACGTCGTCCACCGCGGCCGCCTCGTCCGCCTGGCGAGCGTCCACCGCGACCGCCGCGACCGTCGCGACCGGCTGGAGATCGTCCACCGCGGCCTCGGCCGGCGCCTCGGCCTGGTGAGCGACCGCCGCGTTTGGCGTCTCGCGCGTCGTCTATGCGGGACTCTTTGAGCGCGTCGGCGGAAGATTTACGCTTGCTTCCGGGTAACGCGCCCTCGTCCGAGGCATCACTGGAAGAAGAACTATCGTCGGAATCGGAATCTGATTCGTCGTCGTCCTCATCGGAGGCGTCGTCGTCGGATTCAGACGTCGCGGGTCGCTTTTTGAGCGCCGGCGGCTCATCTGAATCTGATTCCTCCTCGTCCTCCTCTGACTCGTCTTCCTCGTCCTCGTCCTCGTCCTCATCACTGTCCTCATCACTGTCGCTATCTTCATCCTCCTCCTCGTCGTCATTCGCATCCGTGTACGCCCGAGCCGCGTCGGCCGCCAACTTTCGCGTCCGCGCCTCCGAGTCGCTCTCCTCGTCCGTGTCCGTGTCCGTGTCCGTGTCCTCCTCCAACCCGTCGTCCTCGCTATCACTCATATCCACGCTCGTAGCCTCGATGCGTCCAGTCAAGCATACGCACGCCGTCTTGCCGTTATGCTTGACTTCCACGCGCGAGGCGTCGCTAAAGCACAACCCTGAGCCGCCGATTGAAAACTGCTCGTTCCCTCCGCTCGCGCGCACGCTCCCGAGTGCGATGGGCGACGCGGAGTTGTTGGATGACACCGTGACCGTGATACGGTCGTTCGGATCCACCGCTGGGTCGTCGCTGGATGTGCAGAGGGCGACGTGGGTGAGGACGACCATGGAGCCGCGGGACGGCGTAAACGCGCGTCCAGAGCCCGGCTCGATGCGCAACTGGAACAGTTCCATGTATGGTATAGATGAAGTTATATAATCGTGCACGCGTGTGTTCGCCAGGCGGTGTGTGATAACGTTCGCGTCGCGCGCGTGTGCGTGTGGTGAGAGGAGTCGCGCTGTGAGGTGGCGCAGCCGTCGTTTTCGTGTTCATTTCTTCTCTATCGTCTACGCGCCAGAAATCCAAGCACGAACGCCCCGAGTGGTACGAGCACGTTTTTAATTTTATCCTTCAACGCATTGTCGTGATCGTCGCCGTGTGCGTGATCGGTGGTGTTGGTTTGCGTCGTCGTCGTCTCGACGGATTTCCCGCCGACGAGCGCGTACGTCATGGCCCAATCCGCGCCGTACGCGTCCAACATGATGGCTTGCGTCAACCTGAACAAATCATGCGCGGCTTGAATCTCATTTTTGAAGATGCTCACGGATTCTACGGATACCCCGAGCGGGACATTCGATGCCTTGGTCTCGTCGATGATCTTTTGACACATCGCCGTGAGAATGCTCACCGATTTTTGCACCGGGGCGTCGGATTCGAGAATGTCGCGTTCGACGTCTTCGGGCACGCTCACACCGAGCCATTTGATGAAACGCATGGTTTTCTCGCGTCCACACGGGGCAAATGTTAAAATGATCTTCTTTGCGGCGACGCCGCGCTTGGCGCACTCGGCGCCGTAGTCATTGATGAGTTTAATCGTCGCGTCGGCGTCGTAAATGGCTTGCGAAATGAACCACTCGGCTCCGGCGTCCATCTTGGCGCATAACGTTTCATGTTCGTTACCCTTCTTCACGTGACGCTCAGCGATCGTCACTCCACCAAACGCGCATCCTTTATTGATCGCTTTCACCATCTCTGCCGCGCGGGCAATTGTTGGTCCGGAATAGTCTTGACTCGAACTCGCGCCTCCGACGAGGTTATACGCTCGAGTCGCTCTCGACGCGTCATCCAACCACGATCCGAATTCTTCTTCGCTCTTCGTTTCCGCAACGCACTTGTATACTACGCTCTCTATGCCTTTACTGGCGCGTTTGAGGCTCGCGGCGTACACACCTGGATCGCCGAGCTTGCGGAAAGGAAACGGACGCGGCTCAGGCGTTCGTCCCGCTTCCTCTTGAATGTCATACACAATGTACCCATCCACGGCTAAACCGCGCGATTTCGACACGAAATTACGCGCGGCGTCGTCGTAGGCGGCGGCATCAGCGCCATCGAGCGGTGGAGTCACGCCTGTGCGTGCGAGGTCGCGCGGTCGCGGTCGCGTACACTGGTTAGTGGCTGAAAAAGTGAACGCGTTGATCGAGTGCGCTCGGGCTCTTTGCGGTGCGTGCGCGACGCGACGTGCGACGCGCGAGAGACGTACCGAATAAAAACACCGGACGCGATGGGTCTTTGAGGGCGTCGACGAGGGACATGGTGGCGACGCGTGCGGGGTAGATGGGCGCGCTGAGGTGTGGGGAAAGTGGATAAAATGGCGCGCTTTTCGCGACGCCGTGTGAGTGTGCGTGCAATAACAAGATTAACGGGACTAAAAATACGCGCAGTGCGTGTGTAGACTAGTGGTAAATTGTGTGCGTGTGATGTCACACCTGTCACCGGGGCGCATTGGATTACGCGGTGGCGAGCGGCGGGGATGTGTCGTCCCGGGTGGGCGGAGCGAGGCGGCGCTTGACGTTGGCTACGGCGCCTTTGAACGCGCCGGTGATGGCAGCCCAGACGAACAACGCGGCGATGGATATAAAACTAAAGAATCCAGTGGGGTTTGTTAGCTTTGAGCGCAGCAAAAGCATGGCGATGGATCGTCGACGCTTTTCCAAGGCGGCGTTGCACGCCGAACGCTCGGCGCCTTCATAAATTTCACACACCACGGATTCTCTTTCGTTGCGCAGGATTGCGCGCGCGGTTTTGAACGCCGCGGCAAAAAATGCGCGGAAAGAAAATGTCGCCATCGAACGCGCAAAGGATGCTTGGGCAATCTTGACGAGTTCTTTGCGCAACGGCGGTGGCGGCATTAAACCAGAAGGACTGGCTTTGAGCGCCACGCGACGCAACGCGGAGCCCGCAGAAGAATCGAAAAGTTCGTTCATCAGTCGCGTCACTGCTTCCTTAGCGTGAGCATCAGTGCTATCAAACTTCTCATCGCCTTCAGGGGCATCCGCGGCGTTGTTTGCTTGCTCGGACAACGCCACGAGCTTGTTCCATTTCAATCCACCATCCTTTTCCAACAACATTTCTTCCAACGCCCGCTTACCTCGAGGCGTTCGAGGAGACAACGCGCGGAAGATAGCTGTCGGTGCAGCAACTTCATACATGTTACAGTTTGTTCTCGCGGCGGCGAAATCAAGCGTTGTGAGTGATCGAATGACGAACACCATGTACGGAGGCAAGTTGAATCGGTACGCCGTGGAAATCTTCGTCAAGTCAAGCACGAGCTCGGTAAAGTTCGATCGTACCTTTGGGTTGTCATCTTCACCATCCATGCACGTCTTGAATGCTTGTCTGAATTCATCATCCGAAATTACCTTCCACGAACCCGGGCCGCCTTGGGTGTAATCCGCCTGGTTTCCATTTTCGTCAATCCACATTTGCGGTTCAGCGGGCAACATGTCCATTATACGTAAGTTATCAATCAGCTCACCCCATTGAGAGTTGAGAATGTTTAAAATACAGTTTGCCATCGCCTCTTGCTGATCATCATCGACGCGGCAGATTAAACCAAAGTCCAACAACGCGAGCTTACCGTCGTCGGTGAACAACATGTTTCCTTCGTGTGGGTCGGCGTGCACTAAACCAGTACGGAACATTTGCGCACTGGAGCACTCTACACCCATTTGTACCATAAGTTTTTGCTCTTCGAGCGATAACTTCTTCATCGGTCGGCCGGTGATCCATTCCTGGGTCAGTACCTTTGTCGATGTCATTTTCTCAAAGTGCCTAGGCACAAAGAGATAGTTGAGAAACCGAAGCGAACGTCTAAACTCATCCGCGTTGCGCGCTTCTACAGTGTAATCGAGTTCCTGGAAAATCCCAGCCCCAACTTGATCAACAATTTGCGGCAAGTCTTCCGAACCGTTCACTCCGGATTCTTCAACCCAACCGAAACCGAGGCGAATGATGTGCAAGTCGCGCGCAATGCGTCGCACCATCCCGGGTCGCTGCACCTTGACTGCCACCTTGCTTCCATCGTGCAACACGCCCTCGTACACTTGTCCAATACTCGCCGCAGCGATTGGCTCAGCACTCAACTCCTTGTACAAGCTATATTTCGGGCCAGGGGCCGGAGCGTCGCACTCGCGCACCGCTCCCGACCATCCCAACTCGCTCTTAATGATTTCATCCGCCACGGCGCTCGAAAACGGCCCAACTTGGTCTTGCAACACCATCAACGAGTCTGCCGCTTCCTCACCGATAATATCCGGTCTCGTACTCAACGTCTGTGCGAGCTTAATGAACACTGGTCCTAACTTTGCGATGCCGTCTCTCAACGCCTTGCCTCGTTTCCTCTTCTCCAGAGGAATGCCCATTCGTTCTTCGTACATCCACGTCGCGTACACCCCGCCAATCACGGATAACACCTCAGCGATTCTTCCCGCCAACTCCGTGGGAGAATTCTTAAAAAAATCACCAACTGCGAGCATTTTATCCGTAAAGCCATAACTCGGCGAAAAGTTCAACACAATGCCCTCCAGCGTAACCTCTTCCGCGCTCTTTGACGTCTTCAGCGCCGCGTCCAACATCAAGTCATCCGTCGAGCGCTTCACATTTCCTTCCTGGGCGTCGCTCACGTCCGTCTCGGGCGACGCCACGGACGTGAGACGCGAGTGTCGCTCGCGGCGCGGCGCGCGCGCTGAGGTTATCCACTCGCGCGGGCGCGTGTGCGGCGGTCTCGCACCCGGTGCGCGCGCGCGCGCGCGTGCGGGCGACGATCGCGAGGCGAACGCCATGCCGCGGGCGTGTGCGACGTGGGCGCGCATCGTTCGCGGCGTGTGCGAGGGCGGAACTGGCGACGATTGGCGAATATTCGGCTGCAACGTTACGCAAAAATGACTGAATTTCAGCGCGCGCTGACATTTACGCGTTTTGAGCGTCGAGACGCGCACGGGGAAGCGGATATAAACGCTAGGTATACGAACAAATTATTACAATGGGAGATATTATGCGCGCGTACGCGCGGGGGAGCCAAAGTCTTCGGCGGGCGGGAGCGTCTCGGGCGGTTTCGGTTCGTCTTTGATTTTGAGCTTCTTCGCGGCTTTCGACGCAGAACTAGGCGTTGCGCGCCGCGGCGTGCGAAGCTCTTCTGGGAGAGATTCCTTGATTGACTTGAGTTCGGCGATGAACATGGCGTTATGCGCCCAGCCTGCGTAGGGGCCGAAAATGTCAAACATTTTGTCTTCGACGGCGCGCATGATTTTTGGCGTCACAGACTTGGCCTCTCGGAGTTCCGGCATGTAGTGCTCCACCGCGAATTGCCACACGTGTGTATCCACGGGAATAGCCTCATGCTTATCAAGAGAAAAGAGACACGCACACGCGGAGACTTTAGGGCCAATGCCAGGGCACGCCATGAGCGCTTCGTGCGCTTCGGCGTACGTCTTTTCGTCTCGAAGAGACGCCAAATACGCCTCTGGAGATTTCCCGTCGGGGTTTTCCGCCAACACTTTTGCGGCACCGACGATGAATTTGGCGCGGTAGCCAAAACCTAATTCACGCAAGCGTTCTTCCGTGGCTTTGGCTAATATCTGTGAAACGCTCGGAAACGTATAAAACGCTTCGTCGCCCTTTACAGCCGCCGCCTCCTCGGGCTCAATTTTCTCATCTACGTCGTCTATCGCTACATCCGCAGCCGTCACTGGCAACACATCTCCATAATGCACACACATCTTCTCCACCATCCCATGTATTCTCGAAATATGATTGTTACTCGAGCATATAAAACTAAACAAACATTCGCTTGCGTCTTGCCTCAACATGCGCGAGCCTCCGACGTACGGAGCCAACGCCCGAAACCTCGCATCATTCGCCGCGAACCCGGCGTGCATGTCCACCAAAGATACATCCGCATTAAAATAATCCCTCACCACGCGATCGTCGTCGTCATCGCTCTCGCTCGCTGGTCGGCAATACACTTTATACTCGGCGTCCCCGCTCGCGGTTTCTCGCACGCGCACGACTCTAGCACCGATCACTCCGACGTAATCGCTCTCGCTCGACCCTCGCGGGCGCCACCGAAAGCTCTGCCCTGTCGGTAGCGTGTATTTCAACCGCAATTCGCCCGCGTGCATGTCGCGTAAAGGCACCCAATTCGCATCAGTGCTCGTCACTGCGCTGTGTGCGTGCGCCTTGGTCATGACGCGCGAATGTGCGCCGCGCCGCGACGCCACCGATGCGTGCGCGATCGCACGCGCGCGTAATGAATGCAACGCGCGTTGGTGCGTCGATGCGATGCGTGACAACGCGCGAGGCATGCACGCGTCGAGGTGTGGTGACGCGCGTGTTGGTACCTGTTGAAACGCACTGACGGTTACGAGTGTCCCGAGCGTCAAATGTGAAGCATAATTCGACGCAGCGCGCGCGACGACGGATACGGGCGCGAAATGCCGGTGGCGGAAATTAAGGTGCGCGCGGTGTCCGTAGAGTTTGGACGCGCGGGTACGCGCGCGATGACGCAGAGTCGATTTGAATGTGACTTTTGGACTGACGCGCGCGCCTCGCTTGTGTTCTTCGTCGCGACAAAAGATGGTGCATAACGGCCCTTGGGGTAAAGCAGGGGCTGTAATACACGTTAATGTGGATGAGTCTGATCGTAAGAGCGATTTGAAGCGCCGGGTGAGTTCGGCAACGGGTATTCCGATTCCTGAGTTGAAGCTCATCATGGTGAGTCCGGCGCAAATCGCCGCCGGAAGTAAAAAGTGTCCAGGTCTTGCGTACGGTAATTGCGGCGTCGTCGATCAGGTGGGTATGGCTGTGGTGCAAGCAGCGACGGGGGAGTCGCCGTTTAAACCTCGGCTGTCGCCCAATCGCGTTGATAACAAGGGAAATTGGACATTTGCTGATTGAGGTGCGCCTCGCGTTGAGGCGCCGGCGCGTCTCGGTTTCATCATGCTAGTATGTAACAGTGGTGTTTTCAATCATTCGTCTATTCGTGATCGTAAGTGTATTGTTCGTAATCGTTGTAAACCTTGTTGCCCTGCGCATCGCAGTGCACGGTGTCGTAGCAAATCTTGCAAAAGAATGCAGGAGATTCCGAAGCCATGCGGTCGCTGTACGTGACAAAGGCGCTGTCAAACACGCCGCATACGCCGCATCCTCTTCTGAACACCCGCCCTTCGCGTAAAACGAGGGGAAACATGTCATGCGCAGTGTCGTCTTCGTTATGTGGCAAGCGCACGTCGCGAACGCGCCACTTGTGTTCGCATTTACCTTGGTGCGTCATCACGTAGCTCTTTCCGATGTGCAAGGGGACGTCGGCAAATTTCACCCCGTGCATGTCTTGGGCGGTAAATCCCTTACCGGACATGTTCATCTCTACTGGTGCCCCAGGTGCGGTTAAAGCATCTTTCTTTTGATAGTCCAACAGCGGTTCGGAGTAATCTACAGCGTCGGGCGAGCGCATGTCGTTGTAAAATACGCCCTCGATGAACAAGAAACCATTCTTCGAAGGCGCGTGTCCCTCACGTTTCGCCTGCACGTCTCGTAAACAATAGATCATATCCTTGAAGCACACGATTGGGGTAGATCCGCGCACGATGACATCCATCACTAAGTACCCTTGCTTGACGGGATGGAACAGTTCAATCCAAATCATCACGTCTTGTCCGTTGGGCGGCGCGGCGACGGCGTTTTCGTCGCGCGCGCGCTTCTCTCCAACTGGTGCAAATAGCGGCGACGCTCGTTCAAATTCAATCAATTCCCGCGGCTTCCATGCCACGCACTGTATGTCAATCTCTTTACGCAGCAACGCTCGCTTATACGCTCTTTGTTGCAGTTGTTTCATTTCCAACTCGACTTCTCGCATGGACGCCAACGGCGCGGTTTTCGTCGCCGTAGTCAACTCCTTACTCACCTCCACCGCCTTCTTCGCCTTCTCCTCCTCCTCCTGCGTCGCCGCCTTTTGATGCTTCGCACCTTGTCCCCGATGCTTCACCTGATTCGTCTCGCTCGGTAACTGCACGCTCGGCATGAGCGAATCCAACGCCTTTTCCAGCGTCACCGCGCGCAAATCACTCATATCAATATCCTCCACACCACCACCGCTCGCGTCCGCCGACGCCCCAGCCAACGAACCCTTCGTCTTCTTCCCTTTCGATGCCCCCGCCCTCGCCGACGCGCCTTCACGCCCTGACGTCTCCGCCCACGCGTCCAACGCCTCGCGCGCGTCTCGCGCGCTCTCCCGCGCCCGCGTCGCGAACGCATCCATCACCTACGCATCGCACACCCGACGCCGCCGCGCCGAAAGACACATCCGGTCAGTCTCCCATCGCACACATTCGCCCCCGCATCATCGCCAACGCGCGCCATAATCGCGCGATAATCATCGAATCATCGAATCATCGAACGTCGCGCGCACGCACCACGCGCTCGCCCGGCTTATGATTCGGCGTCTCGGGCGGACAGTGCCGCACCACGCGCATCTGACACGTGCATTCCGCGCGTAGGGTGTCCACGGCGGTGATCGTTACCGATGCGGACGACGCCATCCGTCGTCCGTCGTCGTCGTCGTCGTCCGTCGGCGAATGTCGTCCACGCGGTAACGGATACAATCGCGATCGATGGCGACGTGCGCGTTGACCCACGCGCGAGGTCGATGGATTTTAAAATCCATCGATGCGTGCGCGGGTTCGGGTTCGCGGCGTTCGCGATCGACAGATCGACGGCCGATGGGGGGTATGCGAGGATGGGGGGTATGTGTACCGGGTACATACATGACGCTGGAGTCCGCATGGGTGGATTTTTCCACGTCAGATCTGACGTGTGTCACCCGGAGGTTGGGTGCACGAACCGTCGCGCGATTGGTTGGCTGACCACACGGCGACGCGCTCGACGCGCTCGACGCGAACGATCGACGCGAACGATCGACGCGCGCGCGTTCGAGTGTGTACGTCGCGTTCCGGGTTCGGCACGGCGGGTGGCGTCGCGCGCGCGATCGCGGTGTGATTGCGTCATTGGTCAAGGGGTATGATGGAGAAGAAGGGGCGGGTGATTGTGATTACGGTGTGCGCGGTGAGCGCGATCGCGTTGGGGTTAGGCCTCGGGCTTGGTCTTGGGTTGAAGTCGTCGTCGTCGTCGTCGTCGGCGGTGAGTTTGGCGTCGGCGTTGGCGTCGTCGTCGTATACGCCTGTGGCGCCGTTGCCGACGCCGGCGGCGAGCGCGAGTAAGCGTCGGCGTTCGTTGTTGACCACGCTGTCGCAAGTGTCCAACAATGAGGTCATTCAAGACCCCGTGGCGGATGTCATGAATTTTCCGAATAACATTTTGTGTGCTTTGATTGAGCAAAGTGGCTTGTTTTCATCCGACGCCCTCGGCGGGTGGACGACGACCGGGGAAGCCGCCAAGACGATAAAGTCCGACTACACCGTCACGAGTTGCCCGTATGAAGATTACAGTGCTCCCGATCAAAGCGTGGTTGCGCAGGTGTCGTACGTTCAAGGCGCTGTTACGAGCACGGGCACGACCACGTACGATTTCAGCGCTAAAATCTGGCTTCAACGCAAGGGTAACAGCAACCTGAACACCATCAACGTGGAATGCACGTTGACTATGCAAGCCTTTTACCGCGCCGATGGTTCCATGTATCCGGTATCTATTGATTTGCAATTCGACAGCTCGGACACGGATTCGACCAGTGGTGTTACTGCCCCTGAAACTCACACAGGTTACATCAAACAAACTACCACGTATGACAGTACCAATCTTGACAGCGCCAGCGTTTCAACGAAAACGACATCGTACCTTCACAACTGGCAGTTTGGTGGCTTGACTGGTATGTCCGACTACGCCACCATCGTCGAAGACGAAAGCGCTTCGACGTTGCAATCGAAGGGCAACTACTATACTGGTGACATCAAAGTGAATCCTGTTCCCGCTGGTGGTGCCGGTATCGTAACGTCTGCGTTCACCGTTGACTTGGCCGGTGGCTACGCGAAAATCGTGGAGGA
>Ga0181558_10000517_pt1 | contig 35991 bp, 37 predicted proteins | sample 011ome_22_FD_133754 | JGI IMG/M metagenome (GOLD analysis project Ga0181558, IMG submission 133754) | Coastal salt marsh microbial communities from the Groves Creek Marsh, Skidaway Island, Georgia - 011507BT metaG (megahit assembly) | ecosystem: Environmental > Aquatic > Marine > Intertidal... | reverse complement strand
GCATAATAACGGCAAATGGAAAGCCCGAGTCCTGTGCCTTCATTGCTGAATGAGTCATTGTCCATCGCCTGAAAAAATGGATCGAAAAGTCGTGAAAGGTCGTCCTCCGAAATTCCTTTTCCCATATCTGAAACGCTCAGTTGAATATAGTCTTCGGCCTCCGTCAAAGAAACATCTACACCTTCCACTTTGGTAAACTTAATGGCATTGCCAATGAGGTTCATCAATATGATTTCCAAAATCGCTCGATCTACCTTGGCCATGAGTTTGGGTGGCAATTCCTTGGTTAAAGTCAAGCCTTTGGCTTTTGCCTGAATTTCGAGCATGGAGCATAGATCAGACACCAATTCCGATAAATCAACAGGCATCAATACCACATCCACCGAACCTTGCTCGCTACGTGAGTAGGTGAGAATGTTGTTGGTGGTACTAAGCAATCGATTGCTGCTCTTGGAGAGTAATTGCGTCAATTTTTTGAACATCACCCAAAGTAACGAAGCATAGCTTGAGCTTCATATCACAATGTGATAAACGGAAGGAAATGAATATGAGCAGGTTATTTCGCTACAACAGCCGATAATTCGCGGATGTAATTGGTGATGTGTTCTTGCTCTTGTTTGCGCTTGTACTGAAGGATCCATCTTGGGTGTGGCAAAGGCTTCACCTTTTTAAACCAGCGATGCTCCGCATTAAGGGCCTTCAATACTTTAAAGTTTTCTCCTCTTCCCACAATATAGCACACTTCTCTGTTGACATTGAACTCCATGTGTGCATTCATTTCATTAACGATATGGTGAAGCATGATTTCCTTCCACTGGTCAAACTCGTAATAATTGATATTCTTTCCGTCTTTTAAAAAACCCAAAGGATAAGCTGCCGAAATAAAAAAGTCTTGATAAAATAAACGTGGACCACCATAGGCCTTAATCATGGCATAGATGAATTGACTCGATAGCTCCGGTCGCATTTCAAAATTGTGTTCAATGTCAAGCTCTTCCTTCAGCCTTACCGGATCGGTAAATGAAATGCCGGTAATACCAGAACCAAAACGTCCCGGATTGATTCCGAACAGCAATGTGCGTTGGTTTGTGTCATTCAGATACTTTTGGGCGAACTTGCGAACCACTTTCATGGTATCCGCATTCTTGTATGGATTCATACACGAATACCGTTCGGGTAAGTCCGGACATTTCAACTGAGAATAATAGTGCACAATTTGATCTGACCACATGCAGACAAAGGAACGTGATGTTATCTAAAATAAAAAATGCCACACCTGCTTCAAGCAGATGCGGCATTTCTGACCTCGACAACTTAATGTCTTACTCTAATTAAACTACTGCAATGCGTTTTTGAGTTTTTCTCAGCTCTTCAGCCAATTTTGGAAGACTCACTTTCAGAACTCCATCTACACACTTTGCCTCAATTGCTTCTGAGTTGATCTTATTTTCTGGCAATGTAAACGACCGCTTAAACGACTGAAAGTTGAACTCTTTTCTGGTGAACTTTTCGTTTTCATCCATTTCTTCCTTTTTCACTTCACCACTAATGGTCAAGATGTTGTTTTCCATGTCAACAACAATGTCTTCCTTCCGAAAACCTGGCGCAAGTAATTCAACAGTGTAAGAGGTTTCGTTTTCTCTCACATTGACTGCTGGTGTGGCAGTTCGAGGAAGTGAAGATGAATTGAGGTCATTGAACAACTTGTCAAAAAATGTTGGGAAATAACCGGCATAAGGTCTGGTGTTTTGCAAGATTGGTTTCATCGTTTTAAATTTTAATGTTTTCATGCTTGCCTCTATTCAAGTCTCATTCCATGTGCAATTTCCTGACGATTTTGCAGACGAAATTGAAATTCACCGACATTTTAATAGTCTGATATACATTTATTTAGATTTCTCAAGCCATAATTTCAGTTGGAGCGAATTGAAAGAAATGACTCATTATAAACCTTGCCTCCCATATCGCTGTTTAGTTCTCATAAACATGTCGATGGCGACAAAGCTTTGGTAAATTTGCACCCCCAAATCGAAAACGATGTTGAATACAATAGAAGAAGCGTTAGAGGATATTAAGAATGGAAAAGTCATCATCGTTGTAGATGATGAGGACAGAGAAAACGAAGGCGACTTTATTGCAGCTGCAGATCACATCACTCCAGAGATCATTAACTTCATGGCAACGCATGGACGAGGACTTATATGCACCGCTTTAGTTGAAGACCGATGCGATGAATTGGGATTAGACCTTATGGTTCCAAAAAACACGGCCTTGCACGAAACACCTTTTACAGTTTCCGTTGATCTTAATGGCAAAGGGGTTACCACGGGAATTAGCGCCAGCGATCGCGCACTTACCATCAAAGCCCTCATCGATCCTGAGACAAAGCCAGAGGATTTGGGTAAACCCGGACATATCTTCCCACTTCGCGCAAAAAGAGGTGGAGTGCTAAGAAGAACGGGGCACACAGAAGCTACGATTGATTTGGCGCGTATTGCTGGACTTCAGCCTGCAGGAGTGTTGGTGGAGATCATGAATGAAGATGGCACCATGGCCAGGCTTCCTCAATTGAAAGTAATTGCTGAAAAATTTGATCTGAAAATCATTTCTATTGCTGATTTGGTCGCATACCGAATGAAGCACGAAAGCATCATAAAAAAAGGGGTTTCTGTAAAACTCCCGACCCAATGGGGTGATTTCATGATGCACGCCTACACGCAAACAACGACTGGCGAAGAGCACGTGGCTTTAACAAAAGGGACGTGGGAAAAGGATGAACCAGTGTTAGTGCGTGTACATTCATCATGCGTAACAGGAGATATTTTTGGGTCTTACAGATGCGATTGTGGCCCTCAACTGCATGAGGCTATTAAACTCATTGAGAAAACTGGCAAAGGTGTACTCGTATATATGCAGCAAGAAGGTCGTGGTATTGGCCTTACCAATAAACTAAAGGCCTACAAACTTCAAGAAGAAGGGAGAGATACGGTTGAAGCAAATTTGGAATTAGGATTCAAAATGGACGAGCGAGACTATGGCGTAGGAGCTCAAATCTTGAACGATCTAGGAGTTTCAAAAATGAAGTTGATAAGCAACAATCCAAAAAAACGTGCTGGATTGATCGGTTACGGCTTGGAAATTACAGAAGTAGTCTCCATTGAAATTGAATCAAATCCTCATAACCATTTCTACCTTCAAACAAAAAAGGAAAAGATGGGGCATAATCTGCATGTTTCAGAAAAGAAAAAATTGTGAGATGAGCACCCACGTTTTTGATTCGAACTATTGGGAAAACCGTTGGAAAAACAACCAGACAGGTTGGGATATTGGTCATGTTTCTACACCCATCAAGGAGTACTTTGATCAGGTTGAGGACAAAACGCTTCGCATACTCATTCCAGGCTGCGGCAATGCATGGGAAGGCGAGTACCTCTACTCTATTGGATTTAAAAATGTCTTCTTACTTGATATCGCACCTTCGGCAATTGAACATATTAAGCAACGGATCACGACATTTCCGCACGAGCAAATCCTTTTAGATGACTTTTTCAAGCTTGATGATCAGTTCGACATCATCGTGGAGCAAACGTTCTTTTGTGCATTAGACCCTACAATGAGGCAAGCCTATGTAGAAAACGCTTATCGCTTGTTAAAAGAGAATGGACGTCTCGTGGGTTTGCTGTTTGACACCGATTTCGGCAATGACCATCCTCCATTTGGAGGGAGTAAGAAAGAATATGAAGGGTATTTTGGCGCCATGTTTAACTTCAAACATTTCGAACGCTCAAAGAATAGCATAAAGCCAAGAATGGGCCGAGAGCTATTTATAAACCTAGAAAAGGCTTAGATCAATTCTGGCTGATCAAGTGGACGAATCACCAAGTTGTTAATCAACAACTTCGAATCAACATAATCAAACTCCAAGCGAAAGTTCATCTTATAGTAAGGATGAGTTCCATAAACTTCACGAATGCTTTCACCCAAACCTTTGGAGGTTTCTTCATGGTAAATCATGAAAGACCTGATGCCAAATGCACCCAAGCTATCGGATGAAACGATCATTTTATCGAAGTTGCCTTTGCCAGTGATATCCCCATCATTCACTGACAGAAAAAACTTATCTGAGAATCCCCTTAGCTCACCCGTTTCTTCATTGAACACCTGCTTACCCATCGAAAGCATGACTGGATTCAGTTCGAGACTCTGATCATCAGAAATGGAAATTAGAACAGTAAACAGTGTCACTGCTGATTTATTAAAACTTAAATCAACTACGGTATCTTTTAACTCACCTGTAATTAGATCTTCCACGTAGACTGTATCAAAAAATTCAAGGCTTTCGAGCAGGGCCTTTGGATCTAAACGACTTTCATTGTCCACTTCCCCAAAAAGCGTGGCTCCGTATACCTCTGCATCACCAGAAAAGGCCAAGTCATACACTTGATCGATCAATCCACTAAAAGGTTGAGACTGCTTGCTGGAAACTACGTGCAATTCAACAAATTCATTGCTTAAAGAATCCAACGCAACGATCAATTCAACATCAGCTTTCCAATCCGCTGGACGCTCCTTTTCATCAGCACTGGTGGACGAATCGTTGAAACAGCCAACACAGAAAAACAAAGCACCAAGGATTATCAGTCTATTCATGGTTCCAAAAGTAAAATTCGACATCGTTGAACTGCTCCATGGCACCTCGCCAATTTTTTACATCATTCAGAAGTTCCAGAGCAATGGCATTCTTAGACTCACTTTGATGGTGTTTCAACACATCCAATACTCTCGATTTTGAATACGGTTTTGTACCTGATTCATTCAATTGTTCAAACAACGAAGCTGAGCAGACCAACATGGGTGCATTTGATGGTATTTTAAATCCTTGCTTAGATGAAGTTGAATACTCTTCACCCACCTCATCGGCAGAGCCATGCGAAAAGGTGAACAAAGACATATTACTTTTAAAATAAAGGCGTTCTGTAAAATTATCAAGGCATAGAAACCAATTGATTCCTTTGAACTTACCCAAGTTCTTTTCGAGCGATGAAATGGCGATGGCAACCTCGTTTGAAATGTCAGCGGGCTTATATTCTCTGGGAATTCGATCCCAAATCGTAGCTTTTAAATTGGCACGGATTGCATGAGCAGAAATTCCATCTATATGAACATCTGTAAAGAGCACTAAACGAAAATCTATGCAAGCCAGCGTAATGATGCCGTGAGATCCGATATCGGCTTTCCGATCACTGAACACAGAGAAACTCGGAAACAATTCCTTTTCGAGTTGCGAAAGCCCCTTTTCTCTTTGTTCGAGCGCTTTCACTAGGGTTAAATCGGCTTTGAGTGCAGAAGAAGCTTGCGTGCGCTCTTCATCCATTTCTATCAGCTCTTGATCCTTAATGGAAAGTTTTTCTTCTAGGGCCCGATTTTGCTCTAGTAAATTAACCACGCGAATACGATCCATGAATACTACAAGCATGATTAAGAGAAGGAAAACAATGGTATAAAACCACCATGTGCGATAAAATGGGGGCATGATGCTGAACTCAAACGAAACTGGATTATCTGAACAAACTCCTGAATTGTTGTATGCCTTCAATTCGAATTGAAAATCGCCAATTGGCAACGAGAGGTATTCTATTGGTTGATTTGTAGAAAGAGTCCTCCAATTTTCGTGTGCACCTTTCAGGCGATACATGAATTTATTCTTAGCAGGATTTTGCAGCGAGATGCCTTTAAAATTAACCATTAAGTCGTTGTTGGAACTTAGTATGAATGACGACTTACCCTGATCTAAAAGATTCTGAGCACCGAGCGAAGCATGTCGAATATCCAATAAACAAGCAATGTCATTCACAACAATTTTATGTGGATCAAACCTTAAAATTCCCATCAAAGTTCCCATCCAAAGGCGAGATTCTCCATCAATGATTATCGACCCTGCACTCACCTCGACACCCATGAATCCCTGATCTTCTCCAAACCACTCTGCAGTTCTATTTGCATGATCGTATTTGTCAATGCCCCAATTATGGCCTATCCAAACTATTCCTTGTTGGTCTATTGCAATGGCAAATGTTGTAGGAGATGTAAGTTTAACACTTTCATTCACCGACTTGAATGCCTCACCTTCCCGGTAAAAAACACCTTTATCATAGGAGGCAAACCAAATATTCCCCTCACGATCAAATGCAGCATCCTGCAAAACACTTGAACTCAATCCTTGAGAAGAACCAAATTTCTTGAATTTCCCTCCACTGTAGAGCGTTGTTTCGCTTCCTAAGGCAGTGATCCAAGTTTCCTTTTTGTCCTGAGAGTGGTAAATACCTGTAACACGGTTTCCTCCTAATCCAACCTCAGAAGTTAAATGCTCTACAGGTTGATCTTGATCGATGATATAAACACCATCGTTCGTTCCTACCCATAAATTCTCTCCAACAAATGCCATGCATTGCGCTTGGAATGAGAATGAACTCAATCGATAAAAAAGGTCGCTAGAATAAGACCCTTTCCACAGTCCACCTTCTGTTCCCAGCACATAAATGACGTCATCGCCATTGTAAATAATTTGGCGTGGCTCCTCTGATTCGAAATCAATATTCAAGATTGTTGGAGCCATGAGGCCTTGTTGATTGAAGGCATACTTGGTTATTCCTTCTGAATTAAGCGCATACAGATGATCTTGAACCTTAAGCACATCCCAAATCAAGCTACCCGAGAGGTCGCTAGGCTGATTAAAAAGCATGAAAGCATCGCCTAAATACTGATCTAACCCTGCTGTCGTTCCGATCCATATGGTCTTTTCTCGATCAATGAAAATATCCCTAACTTGATTGTAGCTCAAGCCATTATCGCGGTTAAATTTTTTCACAAGCCCAAAGCTAATCTCCAACACAAGCGCCCCTCTATCTTCAGTGGCAAGCCATAACTCATTTTGGTTTCCTTGCTCTATAGAGTGTATTGAAAAGCCTTTTGTAGCCTCAAAAACCTGAAGAGCAGACTTTGCCCCGTGTTCTAAATTCAAGGCAAAGGCTCCATTTTCATTACCTAACACCCAGAAAAGGTCATTCATTTGGTATGCACATGCAAACCGCTGATCCTTGCTGGTGAAAAGCGTTTTCCAGTCAGAATCCATAGCATCCTGAGATGCTTGAATTATTTGTGATTCTAACACGAGCGTTATGCGATTTCCTTGCAGAACCATTTGAACTACCTTCTCACTTTCGTTTATCAGCGGAAGCAGCACTCGTTCAACGTTTCCCTTCCAATAAGAAAATAACCTCCCCTCTTCACTCAAAATCCAAAGTGCACCATTTTTTAACTTCAGCATTTGCTTTACCGATGAAAAATTGAGGTCTTTAGAAATGGGAACTTGAACGATCGAATCTTCTTCCAAAAAGAACTTCGAAATATTTCCAGCCCAATGCCCAAGAATTATTTCATCGCCATCAACCAATATGGAGCTTATTGAACTCTCGCTCAAACCATCTGCTACACCTAAAGTGCGAAAAGTATATCCGTCATACACCACCAAACCTGCAAGCGTACCAATAAGAAGTTCACCTGATGCCGCTTGTGAAATGCATTCGATACGACTGGGGAAAATACTCTTATCCAAACCAAAATGCTTGAAGCTACTCACCTGAGATTGCATCTCAAATGCCAGCGTGATCATAATGATCAAACTAAATGTCCAACTGCTTCTTGATGCTCTCATATTCGTTTTGGGAAATTTCTGCTTGGTCTCGAGTGTAATAGGTCACGTCAAACAACACACAATTGTAAATGACTTTTTTATACTGATGTTTTGTGTTGCCTTCTTGCACTATGAACATTTCTTCAAATTCAAAAACACCATCGTTCACCGCGTGCGACAATAAAATAGGATTTGAAGCTCTCGATATGGGTGATGGATGCAACACACCCGAAGCTAACATCAATGCGGCTTCTTGCTTCTTGGCTCGGGCTTCCATAATTGCCCTTTCACGAGCTTGATCCTCCGCCACAAACTCTGCCCTTATCATTTTAGATTCTTCCAAATAGCGCTTTGCTTCTAGAGCAGACTGCGTTTGTGCTCCTGACTTTCGTTGCTCGCTCTGCTTTGCCTCATTCGTCTCGATCGTTTTTGCTTCTTCGATAGCCCCATAACGCATTTGTTGAACATCAGCTCTATTCACAGAATGGGGCGCATCTTCCTTTACTTCAGGTTTTGTTATTGGGGTTTTCTCGACATTATTTTCGGGCTCTGTATTACTTTCAACGGGCGTTGTGCTCGACACAACATCTTTTGCACCATTTCCATTGGAAGGTTGAACATTGTTAGCCTCGCGTTTTAACGACTCCTTTTGCAATGGCTTCAGTCGCTCAATGACATCTGCATTGGGAACAAAAGAAAACAACTCTTCACCTGAGCCCGTTATTTTAATTGTCCCGATACTCTCTTTGGTAACAAGGTCACTCAATCCTTCATAGCGATAAAACATCACCATGTTGAGAGGAACTTCGTACTCAATCGCTGAATTATGTTTCCTAATAACTTCAGAGTTTACATCAATCGATACTGGAAACATATATGGACGAGTGAAAATCAAGGTATATTTCCTATCGAAATCGAGTTCCACCAGATACTTCCCTTTCCGATTTACTTCTACCGACTCCTTTACCTTTCCATTCTCTTCGATTTTGATGATGACATCAGTAAGTGGATGTCCTTCATGTTCGACCAGGCCGCTAATGCGTAATTGTGCAAAACCAGCAAGACTGAGCAAAAGACTGATGAATAATATGAGTGGGCGATGGATCAATTGAATTAATTCTTCGGCCTAAAAGTAATAAAGTGATAGTTCGCCACTTGTGAAATGCACGATTTCTACCTTTGAACTTTAAGCACTGAATATGAAGACCATCATTTTGGACGATACGCGCATCGAGCGAACCATTAAACGCATTGCATTTCAGATCGTTGAGCACTGCCATGAACATGATGCTATTACTTTGATCGGTTTAAAGCCGCGTGGTGTATGGGTGGCTGAAAAGATACAAGTTGCCTTGAACGAAATTTCTGAATTCAAAGTGAATTTTGGGGCAATAGACATTGATGATTTATCGGCACTTCATGGTATCGCAGGCAGCGTTGAAGGTCAAAGTGTTGTTTTAGTTGATGATGTAATCAAGTCCGGAGAAACCATGATGATGGCTGCCTCGGCAATCGTTAACCTAAAGCCTCAAATGCTGATAACTGCCTGCTTGGTAGATCGCAAACACAGACGCTTCCCGATACAATGCGACTTCACCGGTTTAAGTCTTGCTACAACCATGCAAGAACACATACAGCTGATGATCAAACCAAAACCTACGATTTATCTCGAATAATTGAGGTGAGCATTTTTGTGCTTTGCTGAACGTTCATCTGATTGATGGAAATGATCAGGTGTGCCTTGGCGTAATTGTCGCTCCTTTTTTCATAGAGCGTCTCCAATGTCACCAGTATTTGCGGTTCATCCAGACCCTTTATCAATGGACGTTTTTCTTTTGAATGGATAAGACGGCTGGCGAGCATAGGGAGCGGTGCATCTAACCAAACGCACAATCCTGAAGCCTTCATATGGGAGTCATTGCCATGAAAACATGGCGTGCCGCCACCCACTGCCACGATCACTTTTTCTTGGTCGATTATTTGATCAAGGACCTTTCGTTCCATTTCACGGAATGCTGCTTCACCATTTTGCTCAAAAATTTCTGCAATGGTCATGCCTCTTTCCTTTTCAATGATACCATCCAGATCTATTGATTTCCAGCCCAAAGTATGCGCCAGTTTTTTTGCTAGCGTTGACTTTCCTGCACCCATCATTCCCCATAAAAAAACGCGGTGGATGGGAGATGTAATTTGTATGTGATCTGAAATATTAATATGTGTAAGTATATGATATGAACAACAATCATCGAAGTTAAGCACAAATCAATCGCAATTTTATACAGCTAAACGCACTGAGGCGATCGAACAGAGAATGGTGCAATTATTCATGTGCGATTCGTTGTTCTAATACCTAACATTGCATCCGCAAATTTGGTTTGTGAAGAAGAACTCTATTTTTCCTAGATACAAAGTGGCAATAGCATTGCTATGCTATAACAACCGCGATCTACTTGAGCAGTTTCTTCCTGAAGTTATTGCAACTACACCGCACAATGATGACTATGGCATTTTTGTGATTGACAATGCGTCAAGCGATAGCACTCAAGAATACCTCAACACATTTGGTGATAGGATCCACGTGATCAAAATTGATGTAAATAGGGGATTTACCAATGGTTACAAGTTGGGTTTGGCGCAAATCAATGCCGATATATTTTGCCTTCTGAGTTCTGACGTAAAAGTTTCGCCACGTTGGCTCGAGCCAGTAGTTGCGCTTTTTGATGAAGACAATCATGTGGCTGTAATACAACCCAAGATAAAGTCATGGCATGAGAAAGATGCGTTTGAATACGCTGGTGCCTCGGGAGGTTTCATAGATTACTTGGGCTTTCCATTTTGCCGAGGTCGTATCTTCTATGATGTAGAAAAGGACGCAGGGCAATACAATGAAAATCAAGAAATATTTTGGGCTTCGGGCGCGTGTTTCTTTATCCGATCACAGGTCTATTATGAGAGTGGTGGTTTAGATGACGACTTCTATGCGCACATGGAGGAGATTGACCTATGCTGGAGACTGAAAAACCGAGGATTTAAAATCATGGCATGTCCTGCTTCAGAAGTATACCACATCGGGGGAGCAGTGATTGCATACGGTAGTCCCTTGAAAACATATCGCAACCATCGAAATAACCTCATCATGATGGTGAAGAACTTACCCCGTGAAGAGCTGTTTCCAAAAATTCTTACGCGGTTATTTTTGGATGCCTTGGCTTTTATCAACATGATTTTTCGTGGGCAGATAAAAGCTTCATTCTCGATTATTTCAGCCCATTGGAATTTTCTCTTTCACCTGCCTAGATGGCTAAAGAAGAGAAAAGCATTAGAATCTTGGGTCGTTCGATATTCAAAATCAGGTATTTACCCTAAATCCATCGTATTTGAGTACTTCTTTAATGGGAAAAAACGCTACAGTGATTTGCAGTGGACTCCAAAGAAAATGAAGCCTTTGAAGTAATCGTTACGAATTCTTAACCCCTTCACTCCTATCCTGCTGTTATATTTGTCGATCAACGAAAAACCAACACATGAAGGTTGTCATTTTCGCGGGAGGAAAAGGAACCCGCATCAGCGAAGAATCGCATTTAAAGCCTAAACCTATGATCGAAATCGGTGGAAAGCCGATTTTGTGGCACATCATGAAAAATTATGCTGCCTTTGGTCACACCGAGTTTATTATCTGTTGCGGTTATAAAGGATATGTGATCAAAGAATATTTCTATCACTATTTTCTACACAATTCAGACTTGAGTATCGACTTAAGCAACAACGACATTACTATCCACAATAGCAATGCAGAAAATTTCAAAGTCACATTGGTTGATACTGGGCTCGAAACAATGACCGCGGGTAGATTGAAACGCGTGCAGCAATATGTGGGAAAAGAGCGTTTCATGTTGACTTATGGTGATGGGTTGAGTAATATCAACATGCACGAGCAACTCAAGTATCATGAAGAAAAGGGAGTGCTATGCACAATGTCCATTGTGCAACCGGGAAGCCGATTTGGAATGATTGCTTTAGACGAAAACAACATTGTAAAGGATTTTGCTGAAAAACCAAAGGACGATGGAACCTGGATCAATGGAGGATTCTTTATTTGTGAACCCGATACGTTTGATTTTTTACCCGAAGATTCTGACGACATCATGTGGGAACGGGCTCCACTCGAAAACCTAACAAAAGCTGGACAATTGTCAGCTTACAGGCATTCTGGCTTTTGGAAGTGCATGGATACGCTAAGAGATAACATAGATTTGAATGCCATGTGGGAAGAGAATCCAAAATGGAAAAATTGGTAGACAACGGCATGAATTTTTTGGAAGAATATAGCGGTAAGAAAGTATTCCTCACAGGACATACTGGCTTCAAAGGTTCGTGGTTTTTACTGATTTTAAAGCAATTAGGTGCTCAAGTAAAAGGCTATTCCCTTGCTCCTAAAAATGACCACGACCTTTATCATCAAATCAATGGTGATGCGCTTTGTGAATCTGTAATTGCAGACATAAGAGACCGCGAACGTCTAAAGAAAGAGCTGCTTGCCTTTCAACCCGACTTTGTTTTTCACCTAGCGGCACAAGCATTGGTTATCGATTCTTACACATGGCCAGTTGAAACTTATGAGACCAATGTGATGGGTTCCATATACCTGATGGATGCGTTGCGGGAATTGAAAAAACCATGCACTACGGTAATGATTACCACCGATAAGGTTTATGAAAATTTTGAAACCAAGGAACCTTATCCTGAGAGCGCTCGATTGGGAGGTTACGACCCCTATAGCAATTCTAAGGCTTGTGCTGAATTGGCTATATCTTCCTACCGAAACTCATTTTTCAATCCAGTAAAAATCGCGGAACATAAGCAAGGCGTGGCTGCCGCAAGAAGCGGGAATGTCATAGGTGGAGGCGACTGGAGCGACAATCGTTTGGTTCCCGATATCGCTCGTTCATTGATTCAACGAGAAACCATCGTTATTCGAAATCCCAATGCCGTTCGCCCTTGGCAACATGTGCTCGATCCATTGAATGGCTACCTAATTCTTGGAGCTCAACTTGCAAAAAAACCCACACAGTATGCCAGCGGCTACAATTTCGGCCCGAAACCAGAAGATGAGCGAAATGTGAGAGAAATGGCTGAATTAGCGATTAAAATCTGGGGCGAAGGCGATTATAAAACCCCAGACCTCATGCACAATGTGCACGAAGCAGGTCTGTTAAAACTGGCCATCGATAAGGCTAAGAAAGAGCTCAATTGGGAGCCAAGATTTGACTCGACAGAGGCAGTTGATTGGACGATTGATTGGTATAAAAACGGGCGCAATGATGCCTTGAATTTCACTAAAAAGCAGATCAATCAATTTTTTGGATTGAAATGAAAACATTCACGGAACTAGCCATACCTGGAGTTTTTGAGATCGACATGTTTCATGCAGGAGACGACCGTGGCATGTTTGTAAAGCCTTACCACAAAAGCACCTTAGAAAAGCTGGGGCTTGTGAGTGAGTTCAAAGAAAGTTTCTATTCTACCAATCGTAAAGGAGTGATTAGAGGAATGCATTTTCAATACCCTCCCCACGATCACGCAAAGGTTGTTTACTGTACTTCAGGCAAGTTAATCGATGTGATTCTGGATTTGAGAATAGGATCACCTGCCTACGGAAAATCTATCCAAATTGAATTGAGTGCCGACAATTTCAAGGCTGCATATTTGCCGATTGGCGTAGCGCATGGATTTGCAGTTTTAGAGGATAATACATGCATGATCTACCTAACTTCTACCATGCACGCTGCAGAGTTTGATGGAGGTATCAGGTATGATTCTTTCGAAAACGAATGGCCATTCGACCAACCAATCACCTCTGAAAGAGACCTTCAATTCCCAGCATTATCTGACTTTCAATCACCCTTTATCTATACATAAAGTAATGATACGTATACTACTGGTTATCATTTTGTTAATTTCAATTAAAACAAATGCAGCCAATCCTCCAGTTCTATCAAATGAAGCCACCATTTCATTGCTAACCTGTAGTCCAGGCGATGAGCTTTATTCCCTGTTTGGTCACAGCGCAATGCGCGTGAAAGACCCCCAAAAAAACATTGATGTTGTTTTTAATTACGGTACGTTTTCTTTCAACGAAGATTTCTACTTCAACTTTGCTATGGGCAGACTGAACTACAGTTTATCGGTCAGTTCGATGAAGGGTTTTGTTCGTTCATATGAAAATGAACAAAGAGGAATAATTGAGCAAGTATTGAATCTTGATTCCACCTCAAAACAACAGGTATTCAACTACCTTGATTGGAACAATGAGCCAGAAAACAGGGAGTATCTTTATGACTTCTTTTACGACAATTGTTCTTCGCGCTTGCGGGATGTGCTTGAAATGAGCATCGGGACAGACCGCATTGCTTTTGCAGACTTACAAGAAGAAGACAAACCGAGTTTTCGTCAAATGATTGATGAATACCTCATCTATCATCCATGGGGTGATTTTGGAATCGACCTAGGATTAGGGCTTCCTTGTGACAAGGTACCTAGCAGCTATGAATACATGTTCTTACCAAACAAACTCATGGAGGCATTTGGTGCAGCCACTATTGACGGGAAGCCTCTGGTAATGGAAGAGAACACACTTCTCGAAACCGAAGGCCTCACCTACACCTCTTCCCTTTTTGACCCAACTCCTTTATTTTGGTTGTTGTTCGGATTGATAGCTATTCTATCAGCATATGGCTACCGCAAAAGAAGGCTCTATAAAGGGATTGATGTAATCTACTTCTTGTTGATTGGTCCGGTTGGCGCGTTAGTATTCTTTCTATGGTTTATTACCGACCACACTGGCACTGTCAACAATTTCAACATGCTTTGGGCTTGGCCCACCCACCTTTTGGCCATTCCTTTTCTGTTCTTTACTAAACCACGTAAAATTTACTGGGAAGCCTACGGCATTGTACTCACAATTACACTTATCGCTGCGCCTTTTCTTCCTCAAATGCTGCATTATGCTGTGGTGCCATTGATGCTAAGTGGGATTGTTAGAGCCTTTGTGAACGCCAGAGTGCAGCATTAATAGCCCAATCCAATGATTTCATACCTTTTGCCTACTTAATTGGCAATGGAATGAAGACAACTTGCACTCAACCCAAAAAATCTACCTTTCATATGCATTCAAATTATTTTCTAATTCACAACTTAGAATTTGAAATTGATATGGATTGGGAAACATGAATCGATTTATATGTTTGGTATTAGCGTCTCTTTTGCTGGTCTCATGCAAACGTTGTATCCAATAACTGGCTTCAAAAACGGAAATACAGAAAGGGCTTTCACCTCGATATTGCCCACCACAAAAAGCAAGAGAAAACCTATGAGCTTGGCCAATCCAATTCTGAAGAACCGCTAGTTTCATATAATCCCGACTCCAACAAAACGAAAGATAGCCCTCCAAAAGAGCGATCGCAGGAGCTGCTGAATCACCCCATTCCTCAACGTATGGAGGTGATTAAAGAAAAAGTCTCGTTTTGGGTAAAATCCAAAGCAGAACAGATTCAGAAGGTGGAAGACGATCCGCCAACACAAGAAGAACGGAAAAAGAGTAACCTCAAAAAATTAAGAGCATGGTCAATCACCGCTGGACTTTCTCTGCTTTTTATCATAGTCGGATTGATTGCCAATTCGATGGGAGTAATACCCGAGGTGATGTTGGTATTGAGCATTCTTCTTTACGCAGGATCACTGCTTCTTCCTATTGCATTAATACTTATTCTTTTCTACACTTTAGAGCATTTTGCCATCAAGAAGAATAAAAAAATTTTCACCCCCACATTCCTAAAAACTCTCGGCAATATCTCTATCGCCTTCAGCATCATTGGCGCATTTTTCCTTCTTGCCCAAATAGCTGTGCTTATAACATTTATTTTATCGATTGGCGGTGCAGAACTTTTCACACAACTCCTTCTATTTTTAACTTACCTACTAGTTTTAGGGGTTTTGGCAATGCTTTATTATTTCACGTTGATTTTTTCCATAAGTACATCCATTTTATCGGCTAAAAAAACTAGACCAGGACGTATTTCTATTGTAATAATGGCCATTGCACTTGTACTAACAATTCTATTATTTGCGTTGACCATTTTCTTGATGGTTTAGCGCCAATGAACAGTCAGATTCACAACAATTACACCCTCAAAGCATATCATAGTCCTTCAGCGATTTCCTGACCCAATCGGGAACCTCGATTGAAGCGCGCGCTTTGGTATCGAACATAATCTGTAAAGTACTTCCAGTAGCATGAACGATTATTTCATCGCCATCTTGAGAAGTTAGCGCATACTCAAGTACAAAACTCTTTACTCCGATTCTAGAAGTGCGCAAATACACCTGAGGCTTCACGGCCGTCAATAGCAACTCCCTTTTAAAATCGACATTGACATTGGCAATGAGAAACATGTGCTTGCTCCAGTCCCATTCTGGCACGGCCTTCAACATGAATCCACCACGGGCTATTTCAAAATAGCTCACATATAACGCATTATTCACATGTCCTAGAGCGTCAAGATCATTCCAGCGCATTTGAATAGGGTAACTAAACTTGAAGCGATCAAGGCTTGATTTACTTATGGTTTTGTCGTGTATTGATGCAAAGAATTATATAATAGTATGCATTTGCAAACCCAATAATTCAAATCAATAATGCGTAATCTTGCAACCGATGAAAACACTGATACTAGGAGCTTCAGGATTAGTAGGTGGCAATTGCATGCGTTACTTTATAGGAAAAGGGTGGAACTGCTTAGGCACCCATTTTTCCTTCGAAACTGAAGAGACCGTTTTCTTCAATACCCTCGACCCTTCAGATCCTAACAATGCCGATCTAGGTGCTTTTCAACCTGAGGTGATCATTCATTGTGGCGCACTGACCTGGGTGGATTATTGCGAAGAACATGTGGAAGAAAGTTATCAGAAAACGGTAGTTTCAACCCACAATGCCACCAGATTAGCAAAGAAATTCAAAGCAAAACTGGTTTACCTGAGCACTGATTATGTTTTTGATGGTACCCGCGGATTCTATGCAGAGGAAGATGACACACGTCCATTAAGTATATATGGGAAACACAAATTGGAAGCAGAGGACTACGTTCGCGAGCACCTCACTGACTTCTTAATCTGCCGTATTACCAATGTTTACGGTGATGAAATAAGAGGCAAAAATTTTATCGCGCGATTGAGTGAAAATATGCGCAAGAGGGAACCAATGGAGTTGAAACTCCCGATGGATCAATATGCAACACCGGTCAATGCATACGATGTTGCCCGCGCCATCTACTTGCTTTTGAGCGAGAATAAAAAAGGACTATATCATTTTGCAGGAACCGATTATTTGAACCGAGTTCAGTTGGCACAGCGCGTAATAACCTACTTCGGTCATGAACAGGTTACACTGATACCTGTTACAACAAAACAACTTGCACCACCCGCTGAGCGTCCTTTGCTGGGTGGCATGAGTGCACAATTATTTAATTCAGATTTTCCGCATTTTCGCTGGAGCAATGTGGACGACTATTTACAAAAGTTAAAGAACAAACAATGAGCGAGACAAAAGAAATGATCAGGGTGCCTTACGGAATGACCGTACATGGAGAAGAAGAAATCGAAGCGGTAGTGAATGTCCTTCGCACAAGTACGCAAATGGGTAAGAACGTGCGCGAAATGGAAGAGCGTGTTGCCACATTGTTTGATAAACCTTATGGTATAATGCTCAATAGCGGTTCGTCTGCGAATTATTTAGCCGTTGAGTTGATGAATCTTCCAGCTGGAAGTGAAATCATCACTCCTGCCCTAACCTTTTCAACCACAGTCGCTCCGCAAGTGCGCAACAAATTGGTGCCTGCATTTGTAGATGTGGAAGAAGGCACCTACAACATTGATGCTGATAAGGTAGAAGCGATGATCACGCCTAAAACCAAGGCGCTCATGATCCCTAACTTGATCGGCAACCTTCCAGATTGGAATAAATTAAAAGCCATCGCAGACAAGTACAACCTTATTGTGATCGAAGATTCAGCTGATACCTTAGGTGGAACAATAGATGGCAAGAGCTCTGGTTCGTTTTCAGACATGAGCATTACGAGTTTCTATGGTTCGCATGTGATCAATTGCGCTGGAAATGGCGGAATGCTCACCGTGAGAGATAGTGTCCATTTTGAGCGTGGCAAATTGTTAAGATCTTGGGGAAGATCATCTTCTCTGTTTGTAGAGTCTGAAGCGATCGAAAACCGTTTTAATGTAGAAGTTGATGGTATTCCATACGATTCAAAATTCATTTTCGCTGAACCTGGATACAATATAGAGCCATCAGAAATGGGAGCAGCATTTGGTTTGGTACAGCTGAACAAACTAGATCATAACATCACTGAGCGCGAAAAGAATTTCGCAGAGATGAGTGATTTTTTCAAGCAATACGAAGAGTTTTTCGTTCTTCCTAAACAATTGCCTAATAGCCGCACAGGCTGGTTAGCATTAGCGCTTACAATTAGAGACAGTGCTCCTTTTAAGAGAACGCAAATGCAAATCTTCTTAGAAAAAAGGAACATTCAAACACGGACTGTATTCACCGGTAACATTTTACGTCAGCCCGGGTTTAAGAATGTTGAATGCAAACGCTCCAATGACGGATATCCAGAATCAGACAAAGTAATGCGTGGAGGAATGCTTTTGGCATGCCATCATGGATTGACACGCCCAATGATTGATTATATGAAGGAAAACATCAGTGCGTTCATGACGACAGTATAGTTTTCCTTTCAGATATCAGAATTATTGTATAGCGCATTTCTAAGTTTAAAACCTTAGAAATGCGTTTTTTTTGAATCACTCTGATTCGAAAGCTTTAAAATTTGGACAAAAAAAACCGGCCCGAGAGGGCCGGCTGACGACTTTCATCGCCATGCTACGGATTGAGGTTTATGTAGAAGCCTATTTGGCTGCTATTTCTAAAGCGAATATACAGAACTTTTTTTACCTGCAATTGGGTTGAATTCGAATTTTAAGTCAATGTTGTGAATATTAAGATAATGTATGTAAACGTCATTTTTTTAATCTTAATTGCACTTCCTCCCGGTAAGACCTAGATATCGGAATCTTTTGTCCCGCTACGGTTATGGCGCTTTTGCTCAAAGAATCAATGTATTTTGTGTTGACAGCATACGACCTGTGAACTCTTATGAACTGAGAAGAAGGAAGCTGTTCTAAAAATGATGTCAATGACATGCGCGTCAGGTGCTTCTTTCCTACGGAATAAATTTCAATGTAAATGTTTTCGGCCTTGATCAATTGTATCTCATCCAACCTGAGTAAGATGCTCCTGTTTCCATCCTTAACGGTCACAAACTCATCGGTATTACCTTTTGCATGCATCATTGACATTTCTATACCCGCCATCAATTCTTCTTCGCTGAAAGGCTTTATCACATATGCTCCTGGCTTCGTTTGCGTTGCTTCTTTTAGTGTTTTCGGATCGGAATACGAAGTGAGAAACATAAACGGAACTCCGCACTCATTGGCTTTTTTAGCCAACTCAATCCCCTCCATACCACCACGCAAATTGATGTCCAGAATGGCAAAATCGACAGTACCACCTTCTAAAATGCTCATCGCCTTTTCCTTTGTCAGTGCCACAACGGGTTCAGGATAATTCAAGTCTTCCACCATAACCCTGATCATTTCAGCAATTAGGCCTTCGTCTTCAACGATGAGTATACGCAACTGGTCCACCACAGAGCCAAAGTAAATAGAAAGTTCTGGTCTTACATGAAAACTTCCACTTTTATACCTGATTCGCTCTGAAATGCTCAATCAAGCCTTGGGTACTTGAATCATGATTATGACGAACATTACCGTTCAATTCTTCCAAAATGGGCAAGGCCAATTGCTTCCCCAATTCCACTCCCCACTGATCAAAACTGAAAACATTCCAAATAACCCCTTGTATAAAAATCTTATGCTCGTAAATAGCAATCAATTGACCCAAGCTGTAAGGTGTTAATCGTTTAAACAAGAGTGTATTGGAAGGAATGTTGCCCTTGAACACTTTAAACGGAACCAAACGCTCTGCACTTGGATTTCCTGACAGCTCATGTTCAACAACTTCTTTGGATTTGCCCTTCATAAGTGCCTCCGACTGGGCAAAGCAATTGGATATAAGTTTTTGATGGTGGTCTCCAACATCAGTTGAAGCTTGAGCAAAAGCAATAAAATCGCACGGTATCAATTTTGTGCCTTGATGAATTAATTGATAGAAAGCATGTTGACCATTTGTTCCTGGCTCGCCCCAAATTATAAGCCCAGTCTGATAATTTACGCGATTTCCATTTCTATCAATCGACTTCCCATTGCTCTCCATATCAGCTTGCTGTAAAAAGGCGGAAAAGCGATGCAAATTTTGCTCGTAAGGTAAAATGGCCAATGAGTGCGCATCGAAAAAGTTGTTGTACCAAACACCCACCAAGGCCATAATAGATGGTATACATTCACTTTCTTTTTCAAGCACGTGCTGGTCAATATTATGCGCTCCACTTAGCAACTGATAAAAGTGTTCGGGTCCTATGCTCAACATTATGGATAATCCAATAGCACTCCAAAGCGAATACCTTCCCCCTACCCAATCCCAAAAGGGAAATACATTTTGCGCATCGATGCCAAATTTCTCAGCTGCTTGAACATTGGTTGACAAGGCCACGAAATGTTTTGCTATTGCTTCATTGCTACTACACTTAGAGAGAAACCAACTTTTCGCTGATTCAGCGTTGGTCATGGTTTCTTGAGTTGTAAAAGTTTTAGACGCCACTATAAAGAGGGTAGTTTCAGCATTTACTTTAGAGAGCACCTTCATCAAATCAGTAGCATCCACATTGGAAACAAAATGCATGGAAAGGTGATTTGAGTATCCGTTCAAGGCTTCAGAAACCATAAATGGTCCTAAGTCAGAGCCACCTATACCAATGTTCACCACCGATTCGATGGCTTTACCCGAATAACCAAGATGTTCTCCATTGATGACCGCATTTGAAAATGATTCCATTTGATTGAGCACCGCATTTACTTCTGGCATCACATCCATACCATCAACTATCATAGGTCGATTTGAACGATTGCGCAATGCCACATGAAGCACCGATCGCTTTTCTGTTTCATTGATCTCAGCGCCATCAAACATTTCATGAATAGCCTCATCAACCTTGCATTCATTGGCGAGTTCCTTCAGCAATTGCATCGTTTGCTGGTCAATTCGATTCTTACTGTAATCGAATAAAAGTCCTTCGTGCTTCACTGAAAAATTGCTGAACCGATTCGGGTCTTGGTCAAAAAAAGCAGTCATTTTAAGGTCTTTCATTTCCTCGAAATGTCGGTTCAGCTTTTTCCAAGCTTTGGTTTGAGTTGGATTGATTTTTGGAAGCATCTTAAATCTGATTTGGCGCAAATCTATCAAACAAAAAGCCCCGCAAATGCGAGGCTTCTTCTTTAACTTAATTCAATAAATGGTTGGTTAGTCTTCCAACTCATGGATAAACATTCCACTTCTCAGCTTTGGCTCAAACCAAGTAACCTTCGGAGGCATGATTAAATCCGCATCGCTGATATCTATCAACTGCTGCATTGAAACTGGGTACATCGCAAAAGCTACCTTCATTGCACCTGAGTTCACCCTTTTCTCTAGCTCTCCTAAACCTCGGATTCCACCTACAAAATCAATACGCTTATCGGTTCTTAGATCAACGATATTGAAAAGTGGCTCAAGTACTTGTTTCGATAAGATGGTAACATCCAATACACCTACCGGATCATTGTCATCGTAAGTAGAATCTTTGGCTGTCAACTTATACCAAGCACCTGATAGGTACATACCAATAGTGTGGAGGCGTTCAGGTTTGTATTGACTTGCCATTTTCTCTACTGTAAAGCTCTTCTCTAGCCTTGCAAGCAATTCATCCTCTGTCATACCATTGAGGTCTTTTACTGCGCGATTGTAGTCGATGATCTTCAATTGATTGTCAGGAAACACCACAGCCATGAAATAATTGTATCTCTTACCATCGTTTTTGTTTCCACCTGCTGCATCTCTGAATTCTTTTCCTACCAATGCTCCAGCTGCAGTTCTGTGATGACCATCAGCAACGTAGATCGAAGGAACCTTCTCTGAAAAAAGCTTCTCGATTTGCCCTATGGCAGTATTATTATCAACTATCCACAAGGTATGTTGAATACCATCTTTGGTAGTGATATCGTAAATGGGACTGGCGTTTTTCTTTACTTCCTCAACCAAGGTATCAATGGCATCGACATGAGGATAAGAGAAAAATACAGGCTCTGCATTTATTTTACCGTAACGCACATGGTTTTTGCGATCTTCTTCTTTGTCTGGGCGTGTTAATTCATGCTTCTTGATGTTGTTCTCGAAATAATCGTCAATTGAGCAACATCCTACGATACCGGTTTGCTTGTGCCCATCCATGATGATTTGATAAACGTAGTACTGCTCTTTTTCATCCTTAATCAGAATTCCATTTTCTCGCAATAACTCATAGTTCTCGCGACCTTTCTTATAGATGGCTTCATCGTAATGATCAAAATCATCAGGAAAATTAATCTCTGGCTTGATCACATGATAAAAACTAGCGGCATTTCCTTCTGCCTCGGCCTTCGCTTCAGCGCTGTCCAATACATCATACGGACGACATACTACGTCCAATGCCTTTTCTTTACTTGGTCGTGCTGCCTTGAATGGTTTAAATACACTCATAGGGAATTGATTTGTAGGTGATTATTTAAGAAGAGAAATGATTTGTTCAGCAAGCTCCACCCCGATTCTATCTTGGGCCTCTACAGTGCTTCCTCCAACGTGAGGCGTGCTGATTATTTTTGGATGACTCAATATGTCGGCTCGAGGTGCTGGTTCACCAACAAACACATCCAATGCAGCTGCTTTCACATGTCCAGAATTCAATGCAGCCATCAGTGCATTTTCATCGATTGATCCACCTCGTGAGGTGTTAACAAGCCCCACTCCAGGTTTCATTTTAGCCAATTGAGCTTCGCCAATCACAGCACTGCCATCGGCCTGCTTTGGCACATGAAGACTGATGTAATCGGATGTGCTTAAAAGATCTTCCATTGATGTGCGCTCAACAGTGACTTTAATTTTTTGAACTGCGATTTCAATCTCAAGATCAGTAGTCGGTTTATCTCCTTTGGTAATATATTTCACGTGCATTCCTATGCCAATGGCATATTTAGCCAATGTTTGACCAATGCCACCAAAACCTATAATTCCAAGTGTTTTCCCTCGCAGCTCGGTTCCTTTACTGTAGGCTTTTTTAAGTGCCTTGAAATCTGTAACTCCAGTTGCGGGCATTTTACGATCGGCATCATAAGTCAATCGAGCCATTGAAAACAGAGAGGCAATCGCCAATTCTGCTACCGACTGCGAGCTAGCAGCAGGAGTATTGATCACATGCAAACCTTTATCACGACCATATTGCACATCGATGTTGTCCATACCTACACCGCCTCGCCCAATTAGTTTCAAGTTGGGGCAAGCATCAATATGCTCCTTTCTGACTTGGGTAGCACTTCTTACCAAGATTCCTACAAAGCCTCCATCATTGATTCCCGCAGCAAGATTTTCTTGTGGAATGGTATCGGTTACGACCTCAAATCCGTGCTCTTCGAGTTTGGCTTTTCCCGATGGAGAAATTCCATCATTTGCTAAAATTCTCATTGTATTGGTCTGTATTATTTAATCTTCTAACTCTATTTCTAAGGCCTTCGAAAAACTTTCGATCACTTGCTCCATCTTCATGTGTACTTCCTCCTCTAAACTTCCTGAAGCAGCGCCTTTAATGTCGCTCAATTTAGCATCAAGCTGTGTTTCTCTATTCTTATGATCTACTTCAAGGGCTTTGTAGTAAAACTCATTGATGGAATAGTTGTAATCCTTTCTATCTGCGTCAAACTTAATGTGGTAAGACAAAGAGCGATTTTTATGGGTTCTATTCACACCAAAGTGACTTTCAACCATTGATTCCACCACGTCCATTTCTACGTACCGTTTGGTAGAATCATCAATGGAAATGGTAAATGAAGTCACGTCTTTGAAATAGTCATTGCCCCATTTCTCTATACGCTTCATTAAATCACCCGTTCCAGCTCTTTTCACTGAGTTTTGGGCTTTATACTCAAATTCTTTGTTATCGTTTTTAGGCATCTGAGCCATCGATACTGATGAGACCAATAGCGCTATGGCCAACATTACTATTCTAATCATGTGTTATCCGAATTTAGATTCAAAGGCTTTCATCACATCAACCAACGTCTCTACACTCTCAAGTGGCAGCGCATTGTACATGCTCGCCCTGAATCCACCTACTGAGCGGTGTCCTTTCAATCCGCTGATATTTGCCTCCTTACACATGTCTAAGAAGCTTTGATTCAACGATTCATCCAAGCCATCATTGAGAAGGAAACAACCATTCATAATCGAACGATCTTCCTTTGCGGCTGTTCCTTTAAACATTGAATTACGGTCAATCTCATTATAAAGAGCCGTGGCCTTTGCTGTGTTGGTTTGTCCAATTTTTGCCAAGCCATTTGCTTTAATCCAACGCAATACGAGCATACTCACGTATATCGCGAATACAGGAGGCGTGTTGAACATCGATTCTTTATCTGCATGCGTTTTGAAATCAAGCATAGTTGGAACCTTCAATGAAGACTTTCCAATCTTGTCTTTCTTCACGATGTAAAGCGTTGTTCCAGCTGGCCCCATATTCTTTTGAGCTCCTGCATATATTACATCAAACTGCCTCGCATCCAATTCGCGGCAGAAGATATCAGAAGACATATCACACACCAATGGAACTTCTGTTTTTGGGAAGTAGTGGATCTGAGTACCGAATATGGTATTGTTTGATGTAATGTGGAAATAATCACAATCTGAAGGAACGGTATATCCTTTTGGGATGTAATTGAAATTTGAATCTGCCGAAGACCCCACTTCTACCACTTCGCCAAGTGCCCTTCCTTCTTTTACTGCATTCTTTGCCCAAGTTCCTGTAATGAGGTATGCCGATTTCTTGTTTGGGCCCATCATGTTGTAAGCCGACATCAAGAAACCAAGGCTTGCGCCTCCTTGTAGAAACATCACTTCATAATCGTCTCTCAGGTTATAAATTTCTTTAACCAAAGATTGGGCCTCGTTCATCACCGCTACAAAGTCTTTACTTCTGTGTGATATTTCGAGCAATGAAAGCCCTAATCCATTGAAATCAAGAACGGCCTTAGATGCTTGTTGAAATACCTCTTGTGGCAATATGCTAGGACCAGCACTGAAATTGTGAACTTTTGACATAGTGTTGTTTTAATTAAGCGGGGCGAAATTGTGAAAATTTTATGGGACTAGAAAGCTAAAGCAGAAGGGTAACCATTAATAAATGCAGAGATAGCATTATTCTTCACGATAAGCTTCTAATAAACCTTCCCTGACACCAGTGCTATCCGTAGAAACAAGACGAATCGAAACTAAGTCCAAAAGCATTTCACCCTCTCCTTGCCACATCTGGTTTTTCCAACTTTGATCGGGCACATCAAAACGTGTCAAAGAAGTGAAATGGAACATTAAATTAAGCCCTTCGGCCGTAAGCTTCGATGGCTCTTCGGAATTGCTCACCAAACTAAAGGAAACTGTCTCCGATGAAGCATTAAGAGAAAATGTGCCAGAATAATTCCCTTCATAAACGCTTAACTCACTCCTATCACATTGATCTCCAGCATACCAAACATCGCAATCGCAATAATTATCCACGCATACGCCATTCAAACATCCGTCTTTGCATCGATTGCAAGCACTTAAACAGAGTCCAAGAAAAAAGTATAAATGCCAAGCCTTGATCATGCAAAAGAAGACGAAATTTTATTATTCTGCGGTAACAGCATTGATGACTAATTCGGAAAATTCGCGTTCGATACTCTGGTATTTATCCCTCGCATACCAAAGCTGAACTTGTTTTGAAAACTCACTATAGGCTGGTTTTGGTTCTGGCAGTTTCTTATACTCCATCACCATGTGCTGCACTTCTGAAGGGCGTGGGCCCCAAGATCCTATAACTTGGTAACTTTTGGAATCGAGCAACAGAATAATCGGAATAGAACGTCCACCATTGGTGAGGTGTTGATCAATCAACTCGAGGTTTTCATCACGAAGCACAAAGCGCAATGGGATGTGAGCGGCTTCTGCCAATGCAGAAACCACCGGAGTGATTTGTGCAGCATCGCCACACCACGACTCGGTTATGGTGAGTAAGAGTAAATCATTTTGTCGTTTCTTCATTTCTGATAGAATACTCTGATTTGGGGTATAGGTTTTATCGATGCGCTTCATGCGTTGCGCATTGAGCGCGGTATAATCAATCATCGATGGAGATTGATCCGTACCAGTAGTTTTTCCTTCTGCAACGAGTTCATCGATCATTGTTCGAAATGATGTATACGTTATCCCACTTTCCCAAATTTCTCGATAGATCAATGTTTTCATGTAGTTATTGACGATTGTTATTTGCTTTCCTAACAGTCCATCATTTCGGCAATTTCTTCACCAATGAATCCAGCCAAGGCGATACCCATTCCTCCCATTTTAACAGCAACATACAGATGATCATCTACACGCTCAACAATGGGTGTTTTGTCTTTACCAAAAGCCATGATGCCCGTCCATCGAAGATCAATTTCATACTTAAATCCAGTACCGAACAAATTATCTAATTTATCTACTAATGCCCGTTGTATTGAATTGTTTAAGGCAAAATCTGTGGTCTCTTCTGTTTGGATATCCAAGTTTCTTCCTCCTCCAAATAACAATCGATTGTTCACGTTTCGTAAATAGTAAAACCCTTCTTCTATATGAAGGTTTCCACTAAAGGCTAGATTGGGTATGGCTTTGGTAATGAAAACTTGCCCGCGTCCCGGATATAGCTCTAATTGGGGCATCAATGAACTAGCAAACGCATTATTGCAAACGACAATTTTTTCAGCCTGAAATTCCATTTCCCCTCTAAAACGATCATTCACAATAAGTTTATTCACTTCCAATCTCGTAATTTCTGTTCCTGTTCGAATGACAACTCCGAGCTGAAGCGCATATTGCTCCATAGACTTCATCAGAGCACCTGTATCAACTTGTCCTTCCCCACTCATACTGAAAATTTGGCCGGGTGCCATAATTCCCAATCTAGATTTCACATCATCGGACCGCGAAATGTAGTTGGGAATAAAATCTTCAACCATTTGGTTAATAGTGGCAATTGATCCACTAATATCAGAACCGTTTTCAATCAATTCATAGCCACCGGCTGGAATAAAGCCTAAGGCTTTATCTCCCAGTCTTTTTCGAGTAATTTGCAGTCCCATCCACCGCTGAAAAAGTAACTCTCTCGCGGCTTCTTGACCCATTAATTGAATATCAGACATGACCTCAGTCAAGCTTCCAAAGCATGCAAAACCTGCATTTCTAGTGCTTGCGCCATAGGGTAAAGAAGAACGCTCGAACACAGTGATGCTCTTGCCTGGGAATTTTTCTTTTAAACTTGACGCAACGGACATCCCTACTAAACCGCCACCAATGATGGCGATATCTCCCTTAAGCAACGATGATTTTTCCCAGAAACTGAGCACAACGAAGAGTTAAAACGGATTGGTTGCATGCACGGATAACTCTGGGATATATCCGCGGTCATCCAATTCTAGCGCTGCAACAATAGCGTGTGCGATTTCTTCTGCCCTCAATTTATTGTCAACGTCATTGCGCTCCTTTCTATCCGTCTGTGCAAACGCAGTGGTAACTTCAGACGGGTTCACTCCAAAAACTCGAATATTATATGGCCTAAGTTCAGCTTGCCAGCACTGTGTTAACCCGCGCAATGCGAATTTGGATGATGCATAAACGCTGCCTCCTGCAAACCCTTTGGTAGCTGCTGTGGAGGCTATATTGACAATGTTTCCCGACTTCTGTTCCATGAATACTCTTGCTGCCGCTTGTCCCATCATGGCAGCGCCAAATACATTCACGCGATAGGTCTCTTCAAAGTCTTGCCATGAATATTCGTGCATTTTATTCATCCAACCATGACCCGCATTATTGATCAGCCCGTCCAAACTTCCAAATTTCTCTAAGGCTGTTTTGATGGTCAGATCAACTCCTTCTGGTGTACCAATGTCAGCCTTCACAAACTCACATTTTAGCTCAATAGCAACGGCTTTCAGTTTTGCTTTATCTCTGCCTGTTATTAATACGGAAGCACCTTTACCTACAAGTTTTTGCGTCAGTGCCTTACCAATTCCAGAGCTTCCCCCGGTTACAATAAAGGTTTTATTATTTAGATCCATGTTTTGTTTTTAATGCTTTATTAATCGTTTGAAGGAGCTTTTTCTTGGTTATTGGTTTTCATGATGAAGAACAAGGCTATCGAAAGTGTTAGTCCAAGAAAAATACTCAGTGCCAAAGAAAGAATACCTGTAAATGCAGAGCCTTCATCAAAGAATGAATCGGTGGGATAGAAATGCATCTTCCACCAAATTTCCCTACTTCTGTTTACATTGATCAAACCTTCGAAAAGGAAATCATCCAAGACAGTAATTTCTTCGCATCGATCGGGCTCAGAGCAATAAAACTGATGATCTGTATGATCATACAAATGGATGTGATAATCTCGATTGTCATCGAAAAAATTATCGATTTCATAGGTGAAGTTGAAACCCGCTGTAATGGTGCCTAAATAGGTACTATCAATCCACACGGGCGAATCAACCAAGAATGCCTGACCGCCTTGTGTGAGCGTGACCCACGGAGTAATATTGAGCTCACCTGTCAACGCTGCGCGCATCCATCCGTGGATGCGGTAATTCACAGTATTAAGATCCATTTTGAGTACTGCACGGTTCGGATCCAATGGCACAACATCTTGGATGATCATATTTGAATCTATCCACTCCAAGAAAAGAATAGAGCTGTCTAGTTTTACCAGTTGACCTGCGTCTTTCTGCCAATATTTAAAAAACCCTCCTTCTGAAAATTCAAGTCTATTCGTGAAATTTTTTAAATGATCGATATCTGCATTCACGACATTCCAAACCCTGCTGCGCGTGTGTTCCCCCAACACCTTGACCTGCTCAATTTGTTCGGCTTTCAGCTTTTCATTGTATTGAGACCAAACCAAAAATGCCACCACACTGGTAATTACAAATACCACTGCACTGATGGATAAACGCGCTATGATTGGCTTCTTAAACACTTAATACATTCCTTTTTTATTCATCACCTTACAAAAACCCATTCTGATTCGCTGCTTAGCGCTTCATTGTATTGATAATCTTCAAAGGCTTTCAGGTCTTGCGGATTGGTTATTCCGTTGCGAAGAATAAAACCAGTCATCCTGCCCCTTGCCTGTTTGGCCCACGTCATCACTATTTTGTACTCCCCGTTCTTAAAATCTTTAAAGACAGGCGTTATCACTTCACCATTGATTTTATCAAAGTCGGCTGCCTTAAAATATTCTGATGATGCCAAGTTAACCAAAGTAGTGGAACCGGTGGCTTCAAGAGCCATATTCAATGCTTCAGTAAGTTGGTTTCCCCAGAACTGATACAAATTCTTTTTACGTCCTACGGGAAGAGATGTTCCCATTTCTAGTCGGTAAGGACGAATATTATCCAACGGTCGCAGTAACCCGTACAATCCACTCAGAATCCTGAGATGGTCTTGTGCCCAGTTCAACTGATCCGTAGACAATGATTTGGCATCAATGCCTCGATAAACCTCACCACTAAAAGTGAGTAGCGCAGGTCGAGCCGCATCCGTTTCAAAATTAGGCTCCCACATCTGATAGCGATGGGCATTCAATTCCACCAGATCCTTACTCAAATTCATCAGTGAACCAATCTTTTTCTTGCTGAGTTTTTTCAGCTGTTTCATCACCAATGAAGATTGATCAACAAACTGAGGAGTGGTAGCATCAATTGGAGGAATTTCAGAGTCGAAATCCAAGGTTTTCGCTGGTGAAATAATGGTGATCATAAATCCTAGGAGTTTATCTGTTCTGTAGTATTACTTTACATTGATCTGATCCAAATATTCGAACATTTTCTCCAATTCTGACGTGTGGTTCTCTACCCAAATTTTAGATTCTTCGTCCGAAGATTGAAAAATGTAATGCATCAATGGGTTGATAAACCCATTATCAGCGATTTGGTTGAAAAATGGGATGTAATAACTGGAATAAAAGCTTTTTTCATCGCTGATTGGGGCAGCTGCCAAATACTCGAATATGTTTGATAAAATCTCTGCATCAGCCTCCAATTTGCTTCTGGACGAATACTCCTCAAGGTTACGTGCATCTACAAAAGCTCTGAGTAGAAAGTCGGCCAACTGAAAGCTATAAGACTGCGCTTTGTTGGGTTTGATAGCCTCTGAATCAGCGGGCTCGGATTGGGTCAGAAGCTTGTTTAGGCTATTGCAAACCGCTAAGGAAGTTTCTCCTTTTGGATTGAGCATCAAGTAAAACATCAACGGATAAATTGCCTCCACTTGCCTTTTTTGAACCAGCATCAATCGAGCAAGGGCAAAGTGACTTTCTGTATGATCTAATTTCGTTTTAAGTGCCGATTGATAAGCCATTGATGCTTTTTCCAATTCATCAGCATTGGTAGCAGAAATACCATAGTGATACCAAAGTAAATAGTAGTCACCAAAACGCTTCAATCCTTTTTCAAAGACTTTCATGGCTTTCTTAGACTTTCCCGATTGGTCGATGATACCGCCTTTTAGAATAGTGGCTTCAATTCCAACCTCTGATTGGTCTTTGGAAGCTATGCTTGCATGCTTCAATGCTTTATGATCATTGCCCATAGCATAATAGCATGAGGCCATTTCATAATTAGCCAATGGGTGTTTTGCATCAATTTGCAGTATGCGATCGTACTCGATCAATGCCAAGTCAAGTCGACCTTCTTCATAGTTTTTTGAGCCATTGTTGAGCAACTCCGCAATTAACGAGTCTTGACTTTGGCTCCACGCTTGAAATGAAAGTAAGCACCCGAGTAGGATTAGGGATACTTGCATAGACTATGCTTCAGGAATTCGCTTCAATGTCTCAATAAGGAGCTTCCAATATTTATGCACCGAGCTTATCTGCACACATTCGTCTGGCGAATGCGCTCCTCTGATATTTGGCCCAAAAGAAATCATTTCCATTTCTGGATAGTTTGTGCCCAAAATACCGCATTCGAGTCCCGCATGGCAAGCCATTACATGAGCTTCATCTTCAAACAACTCCTCGTATAAGGCACTCATGGTCTTTACGATAGCTGCTCCTGGACGTGGTGCCCAACCTGGGTAACTGCCTCCAAATTCTACTTTGGACCCAATCAATTCAAAAAGCGATCTAATTGCTTCTGCCTCGTCCATTTTCTCAGAATCTACTGAGCTTCTTGTTAGGCATTGCACAGAATACGATCCATTTTTCACAAGCACCCTAGCCAAGTTATTAGAAGTTTGAACCAGTCCATCAATGTCAGGACTCATGCGATAAATCCCTACAGGACAGGCATAGATTGCTCGAAGCAATACCGTTTGAAAGTCGGCTTTAAAAACCTTCGAGGGGAATTCTGTTGATACTGAAGCAATTTTCAAATTTGGATCGGTAGTGTTATGTTCAAGTTTGAGTTCTTCTTCAAATTCTTTTAGCCACTTTTCTAAACTTGCCTCTTGTCCCTTAGAAACGCAAACCACAGCAACCGACTCTCTTGGAATAGCATTTCTAAGGCTTCCGCCATCTATTGAACTGATCGCTATTCCGAAATTCGAGGAAGCACGAAGTAAAAGGCGATTCATCAATTTGTTGGCATTGCCTCGACCCCTATGAATATCCATACCTGAATGACCGCCCGTTAATCCATTCACCGTAATTCTCAAGGCCGAGCTATTGATAGGCGACTCTGATTCCACGTATAAACCAGATGCAGTGACGTCAATGCCACCTGCACAGCCAATGGTAAGTTCATCATCGTCTTCTGTATCCAAGTTAAGCATGATTGTTGCATCGAGCAGACCTCCTTTCAACCCCATAGCTCCGGTCATACCCGTTTCTTCATCTATTGTGAACAACGCTTCTAGAGGCGGATGAGCAATATCGTTGGCACTCAATAACGTCATGATTGAAGCTACTCCAATACCGTTGTCGGCACCTAGAGTTGTTCCTTCTGCCCTAACCCAATCGCCATCCACATACATCTTGATACCTTCCGAATCAAAATCGAAATTAGTGGAAGCATTCTTTTGATGCACCATGTCAAGGTGACTTTGCAATACAATGGTTTGGCGGTTCTCCATTCCTTGGCTAGCAGGCTTCTTGATGATCACATTGCCTACCTGGTCAACCATCGTTGGCAAACCAAGCGTTTCTCCAAAATTTTTGATAAACTCAATGACGCGTTCTTCCTTTTTTGAAGGTCTTGGAACTGCATTCAAATCGGCAAAATGATTCCACATTGCCTTTGGTTCTAAATTTCTCACTTCGTCACTCATAATACTCTCTTTAGATTACCGCAAGTTTACAGTATCTCACACTGAGTTCATAGTGAAAATGGGTTGTTTAACACGATTTGTAAACCGAACTAAAAACTATTGTAATGCATGAAATGGCAGGATGCCACTACTTGATTCACGCTAAGCGAGTTAAGACTTCAGCCGTTCTTAAACTTGACCTTTCCGTTTACTTCTGTACATGACCGCAGCCACCACGATCAATACCAAGGAAATACTCTGAGAATGCGTGAGTACACCCTCGATTAAGTACCCTCTTTCTTCATCACCACGTACTGTTTCGATGATGGACCTTGCAATCGAATACAGAATCACATACAACAAAAAGAGTTGGCCATCAAAGCTTTTATATTTTTTAAACCAAGAGAGTATAACGAAAATGAATACCAATGAAAAAAACTCATAGAGCTGAGTAGGATGCAATGGCGTGTTCAATGGATAGGCTTGACACGAAGGGTCTGTACATGTCACGCCAAAGAAAGAATCAGTTGGTACACCATGGCAGCAACCGGCCATGAAGCAACCAACACGACCTATTGCATGAACAATTAGGGTTGTGAATGCAATCAGATCAAGCATTCCCCATATGTTCCAACCTTCCTTCTTAAAAAACCAAATGGTGGTGGGCACGGCAAACAACAACGAACCAAAAAACACAAATCCATTTCCCAGATTCGAAATCATCTTCGATGGTGATTCGATGTAAGAGCCTGGGTCTTCAAGATAAAACAGTATTTTCCCACCAATAAAGGCAGTGACAAAAATCCAAAGCAAAAGCGTACTGATCTTATCCTTATCAATACCATAGACCTTATGTGCAGCACGAGACAAAAAAAGGTACCCAAAAGCGGCACCTAAAACAATAAAAAAGCCATAAGCATAGACTTGAAACTGCCCGAATTCGAATAGTAGTGGATGCATTACATCTTAATTAGCTCCGCCATCATAGCAAGGTTTATCGTTCTTAAAACACTCTGTCAGAACTTCAATTGCAAGTGGCGGTTGGTTAAGATACTCACACTCTTCAATGTCCAAGGGAATGTAATAGGTTAGGCGATCCTTAGCATACTTACCGATAGGCGTTGTACAGACGAAATCATCTTGCCATTGCTTTATACTTGAACCATCTCCACATTCAAAGGCACTCAAATCGACTGATTTTGTGGCATCCTGAATGCATTTGGTCAGTTTATTATCTCCATAATCACCAGAAAGCTTTTGCAACCCTGAGGCCCAATCATACACGCTATAGTTAGTCACAGTCGTCACATGCACGGGATTAGCGCTGGTTTTGCGAATAAAGCGGTAATTGAAAACCGTATTTCGATTGTCAGGAAAATCTATGCGATCGGTACGTACATCCAAAAGATAGTCCAAATCATCGGCATTTTCATTCAAAAGTCCAATGCGAGCCATTAGCATCTCCAGCACTTGACGATCGCTCATGAGGTCATCAATTTTTACTGCCACCAATCGCTCTTTCAATTTTGCAGATTTTGGCAGCACCAACTCTTCACGAAAGAGCGCATTCAACATGTTCAGAATGGAATCGTTGGAGTGTGAATGAAATACGGGATATAGATGCGCCTTAAAATAAAACTCTTCATTCTCGTAGCCTAGAATGGAATACGAAAGGGCATCGAGGGTGTATGAATAATCAAGGTGGTTTTGAGATTGGGCTTGGGTAGCACCAAAAATCAATACAGTCAGAAACAAGGTCTTAATAATCATCCGATAAATTTAACATCTCAACCGATATTTCGTACTTCGCGGCAAGGTAATATGAAGATTATTGTGAAACCCTTTTTTCTCGCGGTCCTAGGAATCATCATATCGGCAGTTCCCTCTGTATTAAATGGTCAAAATCCATCGCAATTATCCAGCAATTCATCCTCACGGATAGCATGGCTGACACCCATCGAAGTAATTCGAAACATCGATCTAATATTGGCTACAACAAGGCTTGAAGCGCTTGAAGCAGGAAGGGGTGATGGATTCTCAGCTAAAATCAACGTGGCGAAAAGCTTTGTGCATGCAGGAGAAAATGAAGATGCCAAAATTGCCTACGGAGAAGCCTTGGCGATTGCATGGAAAAGGCAAATCGATCACGAACTACTCAGCAAGATCGAAAACGAATTGGATCGCTCAAAAAAAGCCTTGGTACAAGACACAAAACCCATTGGTTTGGATGAAAACTACCATCCCACAAAAGGTGTTTCCACTTTCAATCAAAGCACTGCTGCTTTGCTCGACAAGTACGAAGCTGGAAAAAAAATAGATGAAGCCCTTTCCTTCATTTATTTGAGCATGTTAAGGCAACAAGATCAGAAACTAACCTTGCAAGGAAAACTTAACCATTGCAGATTATTGGTTGAATTGGAAGAATACGAAAAAGCCAAAAAAGAGTATCATAGCACTATTATAGCCTACCTCGAGCCCAGATGGACCAGTCAACTATTGGAGGAAATTGACGGGATAATCAATCGCATTGAGCCAAGCTACACCCATTCAGAAGTGCACCCAAATGAAGTATTGACCGCAGAACGTGCCATTGATGAAATTCATGATATCATTAAACCCATCACCGAGTATTATGAGGGTAACGCTGTGCTTTCAAAAGGAGTAGGATCAATGCAATCGCTAATTAGAAAAGGCGAACACGAGCAAGCCCTTGCTGAGATGAGGGTAACATTTACTGACTTTGCTCCTGAAACTTGGGTTGATAAAAATATCTTGAGAACAAAGGTAATTCTTGAGAAAGTGGAAAATTTCAATGCTCCAGCTATGGATAACAAGACCACACGAGTTGCCCCTAGCCTCTATTCAAAATCAGAGGTTGAAGGACGAATAACGGAAACCATTCGCATTGTGGAAGACAATGAACTGATGACGTTCAAGCGGGTAACGCATAATTGGGGTGGAGTCTACAATTTCATCAATGACGAGTCTGCCAAAGACACGGAGTGGATTCGGGTTTGGAAACTATATCAAGAACAAGAATTCTAATGAGAAGATCCTAACCTTTGGCAGCGACTTCTACAGACACCATTACCTTTTCCCAATGAATCCTTAGCGTTGCGTCCTCTACAGAAATCACCATTTGCTCTTGAAAGTCGCCATTCGATATCGGAACTTCCACTTTTAGAACATCTTTCGCGGGGTCATACTTATTTGCTCCCCATTGGTTGTATTCGCTGTTGAAGATTAGCGTCCATTTTTCCTTAGAAGGAATGGTAAACAATGCATACTTCCCTGCCGATAGTTCATTACCGTTGATTATAACATCTTTATCTACTTCAACGGTTGTGGCTTCGTTTGCACCCGTCCTCCAAACCTTGTAATACGGTACCAAACCTCCCCAAATCACGCGGTCTTTTGCAGACGGTGCTCCATAGTCGATCACCACATTAACTCCATCAATATTGCCTTTCGCTTCCATGCGAGGGCTTTTGGGTTGGGCGTTCACAATTGAAGAAAATGCGAACACAAAAACTGTAGCAAAGAAGAATGATTTCATCGGAAAAGTTTTGTTTTATGCAATCGAAACACAAAAAGATGCAAAAGGATTAAAATGACTATAAAAGAAATGTTAATCTTTTACGCTCCAACCGCCTTCTTCGGAGTAGGTGGGCAGTTTGAAGTTGAATCG
>Ga0181558_10000513_pt1 | contig 36024 bp, 24 predicted proteins | sample 011ome_22_FD_133754 | JGI IMG/M metagenome (GOLD analysis project Ga0181558, IMG submission 133754) | Coastal salt marsh microbial communities from the Groves Creek Marsh, Skidaway Island, Georgia - 011507BT metaG (megahit assembly) | ecosystem: Environmental > Aquatic > Marine > Intertidal... | reverse complement strand
GAGGCATCTGGAGGGTTATTTTCTGTATGCCGCCACACCCACCGTCAGCGGCAGCCTGTTGCTGGCGCGCTCTGGACACAACGCCCTGGTTTATCAAAAGGACAATCTGCGTTCCGCCCTCGGGCAGCTTTCCACCGATGTGCTGCAGTTAGGTAAGGAGCAGAATCGGCGCCTGTATAATATGGGCATCAGGAAAATAAGGGACATCTGGCGCTTACCTGTTGATGGACTGCACAAACGTTTCGGCAGCGATTTCGTTAATCTGCTGAACAAGGCGCTGGGCATCGCACCGGAACCGACGCGCAACTATGTGCCACCGCCGGCCTTTGCCACTGCTCATGATTTGCCTTACGAAGTCGAAAACCTGGATCGCCTGTTACCGGTGGTCGATGAGATGCTGCTGCAGCTCTGCAAATTCCTGCGGCAGCGGGATTTAAGCACCAGCCATTTAGTGCTTTCACTAATTCACGAAAAGCGCAGCCGCACAGAAATCGATATGGGCTTGCGCCAACCCAGCCGCTGCCGCGACCACCTGCTGCTGCTCATGGAAACGCACTTCACTAATCTCATAATCCCGGCACCGGTGATCGGGCTGAAACTGACGGTCAAACAGTTCGACGCCTTCAGCAGTGAAAGCAATGCACTGCTGGTAGAAGACCGCGCCGGTATCAGTGGTGGTGGCGGTATCAGCAACAAGAACCTCAGCCAGTTTATGGAGCAACTGCACGCGCGTCTCGGCGGCGATTCACTCAAGAGCATTAACACCATCGCCGAGCATTGCCCAGAATACGCGACCCAACAACTTAACTACACAGACAGCAAGGCAAACTCCCCAGCCGCCGCAGTGGCCAACAACCCCAGGCCATTCTGGCTATTGGATGAACCGATCCAGCTCGCTCTGCGCAGCGGCAAACTCTATCACCGAAGGGCTATAACACTCATCAGCGGCCCCGAGCGCATCGAATCCTACTGGTGGTCGGGGCGCGACATACGCCGTGATTACTATATCGCCAGGGAAGAGGGTGGCAGTCGCCTCTGGATATTTCGGGAGCGTAGCGGCCAGCGCCACTGGTACCTGCACGGCTATTTTTCCTGATAAAAAAACGCGATCAAAACCGTTGAGAATTTTCAAAAAATGGGTTTAAGACATATAGAATTACACTGCTTAATAGAAGTCGTAAAAGCAGGGCAAGAGTAAAAAGCAATAAACGCTCGGCCAAATAACGTTGTAAGTCTGAGTCTTTCTGGCAATGCACAAATGGCTAGGTTATATTAATTCGGCTGACGCAAATGCGAGCCCTTAAAGTTTAACGGTAAATAAAGTTTAGCCAGAACTTATTAATAAAAATCACGAGGTGATTAAAAATGTTATTCATGATAACGCATGCATGTAAAGATCCTAACGCAGCAAGAGAACGTTGGACGAATACTGAGGAAAAATGGGATGGCCTCGAACTCGTAGCGAGATACCACGCGATTGGAAATACCGGAGTTGTCATTGTCAGAGCAGACGATGTCAGAGCTATATCAAAATGGTCCATGCAATGGGACGACCTATTTGATTTAGATGTCTGTCCAGTTATGGAAGATGAAGAGGCAAGCGAAGTGGTTGCTTACTTTCAATAGTGTGCTTAACTAAAGAAGCTGCACACTTGGTTAAGTTCAAGATATTCAGCGGTCTCGATAGAGATCAGGTATGGGCAGAAGCCATTGAAAGTGAGGTTAACTCGTCATCTACAGCTCTCAACCTAATAGGACCAGTTCATACTGGTGTGAAAGGTCCTGATATGCTGTTTGGTTATTTGCTTAAGTAAACATAAAAGGCGGGTGGCTAGTTTATTCACACCGCCTTTTTTGTGCGCCATGAAAAGGCAATCAACGAGGACCTGATTAGAAGGAAAAGTGTGCTAAGAATAGGCTATGGCGAAATGATGAGCGGCTGGCTCTGGGATAAATATGGCCTGGCAGATCTAGCCAGACCAGTTTATGTAGCGGATTGATTCGAGTGAGGTAGCGGCTACTGAGCGAGTTATTGCGGCGATGAACATGATGGTGAAGGTGGATACTGCCGGGCTTGGGGCGGCCTGCGGTAAATAGGGCAGATTTTTGTAAGCGCCCGGCATTCACGAACTCGTGGTGTACCTAATACAGAATGCATAACACCTCGGAAACACTCCCATGTCTCCTGGTCCAATGCGCTTGATTTGTACTATAACCATTCATACTCGCGAGTTCTGACTTGCACAATTACCCAGCACAGAAGCTGTATTTTTTCTTCGAATGTTGGAGTTTTAGATTGGGAAAATCTTCTAACAAGTTCAGGATACTCCACTGATCATAAAACAAGAGCGAGACCCAAATTTGTCGACACTTGCTTCGCTTCTGATCGCATAGCATCGGCGCCTTATTTTACCTTAGTGGCGATAAAAGCGAGGCTGACCGTAACCAATAGTATCCCAATCAATTCTGCAATTTGAACGGCTTGTTCGAGCAAAGTCATTTCCAAATTCGTCTTTAGAACATGAGCTGATGCTGACTGGCTGGCGTCAAGAAATTTTTCCTCCCAAAAAGCTGGGCACGCACCAACATAAGCAGAAGGCCAGGAAACACCTATAGATCATAAACTTCAGGAATACTGAGTCTGAATTCGAGCATGCTGATTCAACTATTAATGACTTTTTATCCTGTTTTCAGTCTCACTCGTGGAACTTGAAAGCTTGCAGCTTTCTCCCACTTTGCTAGGCTCTAGACTTAGTCCTTCCGGGAGAAGCCGTCGTGAAAAAAATCAAGAACAAAGCGCCATTCCATTTTCCCCTGGCTGATAAGCTACCTAGTGACCCCTCCAGACGCGCGCTGTTAAAGGGCGCTGGTATCGCGGGTGCAGTTGCTGTCGGAGCATCACCCACAGGCGCAGTGCTTAGCGCTGAAAATCAGGCCGAGGTTGTTTCGAACCCGCTAGCGCTGGAAGCACTGGAAACCCTTACCGCTGCTGAAGCAGAGGTACTAGAGGCCATCTGCGATTGCTTGATTCCTTCCGATGAACATGGTCCCGGCGCTAAAGAGGCCAGGGCTGCTCATTACATAGACAGGTCGCTGGCCAGCCATAACATCGATGCACGCTCTCACTATCTTTGCAGTCTCACCGCGATAAGCGAATTCGCACAACAGCAGCACGGTGCCGCATTTATTGATCTGCCACGACAACAACAAGAGAGCCTTATTCAGGCATTGCAGGACGATGAAGTGCCGGGTTGTTCGCCCGGCTCAAGCAGTTTTTTTGCACTACTTCGCAATCACACGATCGACGGCACCTTCTGTGACCCCTATTACGGTGGTAACAAAAATTTTGTCGGTTGGGATATGGTGCAGTATCCAGGAGTAAAGCTTTCTGCCTCGGAAACAGACGTCCGTCAGGGCGCCGCGTTGGAGCCAAATCACCAATCGGCCTACGACAATGCCACCTACACCAAGATGGCTGCCAACATCGCAGCAAGCAAGGGAGGTGATCAGAATGCCTAGATCGCTTCCCAAGACTGATGTGGTTATCGTTGGCATGGGCGCAGCCGGCGGTGTTGCTGCCCTGCCGCTCACCAATGCCGGGCTCAAGGTTATCGGCCTGGAAGCCGGTGGCTGGCTGAGCCCCAGAGACTTTGCACCGGATGAGTTGCGAAACGGCACTCGCAACTGGCCACAGTCCTTGCAGAAAGCCGCTGCTGAAGCACCCACTGTGCGAACCACGCCCACTGATAAGGCAGTGCAAGGAGGCCACCCCATGATGAATGCAGTGGGTGGAACCAGCATGCACTACTGGGCCCAGAGCTGGCGCCTAAACCCCTGGGATTTTGAAGTTGTGAGTGCGACCAACGCCCGTTATGGCAGTAATCGCCTGCCAGCGGATTCCACCGTGGAAGATTGGCCGATTAACTATCAGGATCTGGAACCCTATTACGACAAGGTTGAATTTACCGTTGGGATATCTGGCCAGGCTGGCAATGTCCGTGGTTCGATAAATCCGCAGGGCAATATATTCGAAGGGGAGCGACAGCGCGATTACCCCATGCGGCCCCTGCGCAGTTCACCTTTTACCGACTTAATGGGCAACGCGGCAACGGATTTGAATTGGCACCCGTTTCAGGGTCCTGCCGCAATCACCACCGAAGTCTACGATGGACGGCCGCCCTGTCAGTATCACGGCTTCTGCAATAAAGGAGGCTGTCATGTGCAGGCGAAGAGCTCGACAGCATTCAGCACGATTCCCAAGGCAGTTGATACCGGCAACCTCGAGGTCGTGACATTCGCCCGCGTGACGGAAATCAAAACCAATGCTGCCGGCCGCGTAACCGGCGTTGAGTACATCAAGGGTAATGAAACCTTTTTCCAGCCAGCCGATGTGGTGTTGATTGCCAGCTATGCCTATGAAAACGTCCGTCTTCTGCTGCTCTCAAAATCTGATGCGTTTCCCAACGGACTGGCAAATAATTCGGATCAGGTTGGCAAGCATTATATGAGTCACCATCAGGGTGCGCCGGTAGCTGCGCTGTTTCCTCAGGACCTGCACAACTGGTACGGATTACCCGCACAGGGCGTCGCCGTCGACGATTGGGCTGATGACAATTTTGACCATTCTGACCTCGACTTCATTGGCGGCGCCAATCTGTGGGTACACACTGACCGCAAACCCATAAGCGCGGCCAAAATGGATACGTTCGGCGAGGCACCTGCCTGGGGTTCTGACTGGAAGGCCTTCGTGATGCGCAATGCCGATCGCAGCAATACCTCGTACGTTCAGAAAACCACCCTGCCCTATCACGACAACTACCTGGATCTGGATCCCGAGGTGACGGACAGCATGGGTTTGCCCGTGACCCGAATTACCGCCCGCTATAGAGACAACGAACTGCGAATAGCCGCGTTCTCACAGGATAAAATGGAACAGTGGTATCGCGCTGCTGGCGCGACTCATATTGTTCGCTACGGCCTGGGCAATGCCATGGGTGCGTCGACCCATGCCTATGGCGGCACACGAATGGGAGATAACGCAGAAACCAATGTTACAGACCGCTGGGGCTTCTGCCATGAAGCGCCAAATTTAGGGATACTTGGCGCTTCTGTGATGGGAACCAGCGGGTCCCGAAATCCGACGCTAACAGTACAGGCTCTGGCCTGGCGCACCGCAGAGCATTTGGTGGACAACTGGAACTCAAGAATTGCGTGATTGTTCACTCCGCTGCAGCCGATATGTTGCAGTTGAGTTTGCAGTATTGGATAAGGGAAGACTGGTAGTCTATTAACTTAGAGAAAGCTAGAGCCAGATTTCAATATGGGGCTATCAAACTAATAGTGTTCCCTCCATCCATTCGAATCGATTCATTAATTACCTAACAAACTGCGAGAAACACTATGACTCCGTTGCTGACCCTGGTCGTTTATATGACTATATATACCTTTCTAGTCATTATGCTTGGCGCATTCCTGCGTAACCGAGAGTGGACTCCCGAAGGGCTAAAAGCCGGATTCAGTAATCGTGACGAGCTGGCTGAAGCAACGCCGCTCGGTGGGCGTGCAGAGCGTGCCGCCACAAATTCCATAGAAGCCATGTTGCTGTTCGTGCCACTGGCGCTAGTTGGACATATCGCCGGGCTTGGAGCAGAGACACTGTTCGGTGCACAAGTGTTCTTTTGGGCAAGGTTGGCCTATGTGCCAATCTATCTGGTTGGCATACTCTATCTACGAAGTCTGGTCTGGGGCGTAGGCGTATTCGGCTTAGCCTCTATGGCGGTGGCGTTGCTTTCCTAGCGGTCACCAGACAGAAAGGCGATAGTATCGAACCTCTCTTACACTAACTATGATGAATTCATCATCTAACTCCCGATTAGCCGAATAACGTTCGGCCCTATTGAAGCGTGGAGCTCAGATACAATCCTATATTCTCACCAAAATCAGTCAGGTATTGGGTCATACGCCCTAAGAAACGCGACTACCGAGTTGTTCAGAAATAATTTCTCAGATGAGGAAGGCAGTGAAATCGGCAGGGTGTTGCGATTTACTATAGATAGCAGTGGTCAAGTTTCTATCGATGACTAGCATGGATGTATATTGCAACTAAAGACCAGGGGGCACTGATAGTTCAATCATTCGGGAATCAATGGGATCAAGTAAAATCCCGCGAAGACACCTCCATCGTCCCCAGCCAATGACTCAGGTCAACCAGTTCTTTGGCAATAAGATGAATCACCCCCTCGCTCTTCTGCACGTGGCCCACCACTCCCATTAGCATCGCCTGCCGCACCACCGGTCGCTGCCTCTCTCCAAGGGATGGCCACACTACGACATTCACAAAACCGCTTTCATCCTCGAGTGTGAGAAAGGTCACGCCTGCTGCGGTCATGGGGCGCTGGCGGCAGGTAACAAGACCGGTGACCTTGACAGTGCCCTCGTTGTCGATGTTGGGTAGTTCATCGGCGCGGGACACATTAAAGTTATTCAGGTGTGTCCGGAACAGGGCGAGCGGATGGCGCCGCAGGCTGAAGCCGGTGCTAGTGTAATCGCCGACAATATTCTGGCCTTCGCTGGCTACCGGTAGCAACACATCGATACCGAAGTCAGTATCAAAATCTGCATCTGAAAAGAATAGGGTTTGCGTGCCGCAAGTACTAAGCTGATCGACCTGTATCCGGGCTTCGTTTTGAATGGTTTGCATGCCGCGAGTGCTAAGCTGACCGGCCGGTTTGCCAGCTTCGTTTTGCAGGGTCTGGCCACCCGCATTTACGACCTGCTTACCCTGACCTGCGGTTTCAATGCCGCTGGCCAGCCAGAAAGCGCGGTGGCGGTCACCGCTTAGCTGGCGCAGGGCATCAGCGGCGGCGAGGGCTTCCAGGTCTTTGCGGTTGATGCCGCTGCGGAATACCAGATCCTGCACCGATTCGAACTGGCCGCCCTGTCTTGCTTCCGCAATGGCCTTGGCACCGGCCTGTGACAGGCCCTTCACCATGCGCAACCCAATGCGGATCTGAGCCGCTGTGTTGTGATGGCAGGGTGAGTCTGGTTTTAAATAGTCTTCATCGAACTCTAGAGTAGAGTCATAGTCACTCTCGTTCACACCGACAGGCCGCACCACCACACCGTGATGTCTGGCATCCTTGAGTAACTGCGCCGGCGCATAGAAACCCATGGGCTGGCTATTCAACAAGGCACAACAGAAGGCGGCCGGATGATAGCGCTTTAGCCAGGACGACACATAGGCGATCAGGGCAAAGCTGGCGGAGTGGGATTCAGGAAAGCCATAATCGCCGAAGCCCTTGATCTGGTTAAACAGCTTTTCAGCAAAATCTTCTTCATAGCCTCGGGCCAGCATACCGTCCACCAGTTTCTTGCGATAAGGCTCCAGCCCGCCCTTACGCTTCCAGGCCGCCATGGCCCGTCGCAACTGATCGGCTTCGCCCCCAGTGAAGCCTGCCGCCACCATGGCCAGCTGCATCACCTGCTCCTGAAAAATAGGTACGCCCAAGGTGCGTTCCAGTGCATCCTTAACTGCCTCGCTAGGGTAGCTCACCGGCTCTTTGCCGCGGCGGCGGTTCAAGAAAGGATGCACCATATCTCCCTGGATAGGGCCAGGTCGCACAATTGCAATCTGAATCACCAGATCATAATAACTGCGTGGCTTAAGGCGCGGCAGCATGCTCATCTGGGCGCGGGACTCGATCTGGAATACGCCGATGGTATCCGCCTCACCCATCATGTCGTAAACCTTCGGGTCCTCCGCCGGGATCTTCTGCATGGTGAGGGGTTCTTCACTGTAGCTGCTTATCAGGCGCAGACATTTTTGCACAGCCGTCAGCATGCCCAGCGCCAGCACGTCGATCTTCAGCAGACCCAATGATTCCAGATCATCCTTCTCCCACTGGATCACGGTGCGATCCACCATGCTGGCGTTCTCGATCGGCACCAGGTGCGTCAGCGCTCCCTGACTGATCACAAAGCCACCCACGTGCTGGGAAAGATGTCGGGGAAAACCAATCAAGGCTTCAGCGAGTTTCACCAGCATCACAACCTTGGGATCTGAGTAATCCACATTGGAATCGCTTAGTTGCTCCTGCAGCGTCGCTCCCCACCAGTAGATAGACTTGGCGATGTGATCCAGCAAGTCATCGGCCAACCCCAGGGCCTTACCCACATCCCGTATGGCGCTGCGGGAGCGATAGGTGATCACGGTTGCCGCCAGGGCAGCACGCCCGCGCCCATACTTGTTGTAAATGTACTGAATCACTTCTTCGCGGCGGGCATTCTCAAAATCCACATCGATATCCGGCGGCTCGTTGCGTTCCCTGGAAATGAAACGCTCGAACAACACCTCGACCCGAGCTGGGTCAACCTCGGTAATGCCCAGGCAATAGCACACCGCCGAGTTCGCCGCCGACCCGCGCCCCTGGCACAGGATGCCCTGACTGCGGGCAAACGCCACCAGGTCGTGTACCGTGAGAAAGTAATGCTCATAGTTAAGCTCTTTAATGAGCATCAATTCATGTTCGATGATGTTGCGGACCTTCGGCGTCGCACCCCTAGGCCAACGTTCACGAATGCCCGCCTCGGTTAACTCCCGCAACCAACCGTGAGCGGTGTAATCCCTGGGCACCAGTTCCTGGGGATACTCGTAACGCAACTCATCCAGAGAAAATTGACACCGGCCTGCAATCTCCACCGTGGCGGCCAACAGCGCCGGCGGATACAACTTGCCCAGCTGCTCGCGCGTACGCAGATGACGCTGGCCGTTGCACTCACCATCCAGCCCCAGCTTGTCGATGGGCCGCCGCAGTCGAATCGCCGTCACCGTATCCTGCAGAATGCGCCGACTCGGCACATGCATATAAACCCCACCGGCGGCACACAGGGGCAGGTCATACTGTTGACCCAAACGCTGCAGGCGCCGCAGCTTGATGCGGTCATCCCCCCTTAACAACAGCGCCACCGCAATCCAGAGCCGGCCGGTAAACAGCCGCTGCAGCCACACCGCCTGACAGGCCAACTGCTCCGGCGTGTGGGTCAGATCCGGCAACCACAGGGCAATACAGTCCGTAGGCAGATACTTCTCCACCATAGCCCCATCCATCCGATAGCTGCCCTTGGGGCTGTCGCGCCGGGCGCAGCTGATCAAGTGACTAAGATGACCGTAGCCGCGCCGATTACAGGCCAACAGTACAAAATGGCAGCCTTCCTCCAAATAGAACTCACTGCCAATAATCAGCTCAATCGCCCTTTCCTTGGCCGCCATATGGGCACGCACTACCCCCGACAGCGAACACTCATCGGTAATAGCCACAGCCCGATAGCCCAGCGCATCAGCCTGTTCTACGAGCTCTTCCGGGAAAGAGGCGCCGCGCAGAAAGGTGAAATTAGATACACAGTGCAGCTCGGCATAAGCCGATAGATTGGCTGGCTTTGCTGGCGCTTCGCGGCCAGGGGCGGTTTTTTGGAGGGGCTTCTGTGCCATGATGAAATTATTTAAATACTGTATATCTATACAGTATTTTTAGGAACCCAAAATGTCAACCTGAATGGCTATGGCGCGAACATGAACACAAAGAACCTTGCGAGATATTTGAAGCAGCTAAGAGCGTAGCACTGCGAGTAGCCGTGTGAGGCATGGATGCCGAACCCGAACCCCCAGGGATGGGTTCACGGCGTGCTGCCTCGCACGGTCTCAATTGGCCGGAACTCAAGGCTCCTTGCTCTATCGTGCAAGACGAATGACAAGAGACAGAGAAATCGATAAACAACTGGCGACGCTCATACCAATTCGGTAAGTTGCTTGAGTCAGATTTTGGAAAATAAAATTATGCAACGCCTAAGTCTAATCCTCCTACTGGCGCTACTTGGTGCCTGCGCCACCACCAATACTTATGACCTGCTGATTGATAACGGCACCATCTACGACGGAAACGGTGGCAAGCCTTACCAGGCAGACATTGCCGTGATCGACGATCGTATTGTGGCGATCGGCGATATCGCTGGCTCTGCTGATGCGGTGATTGATGCCGAGGGTTATGCGGTGGCGCCGGGCTTTATCAATATGTTGAGTTGGGCGACGGAGTCGCTGGTGATCGATGGGCGCAGCCAGAGTGATATTCGTCAGGGTGTGACGCTGGAGGTTTTTGGCGAGGGGAATTCTGAAGGGCCTATCAATGAAACCATGCGCAGGGATATTGTTGAGTCAGGCGGGTTTGGCGGCGCGGATATTACCTGGACGACCCTGGGTGAATATCTGGAATACCTGGTGGACAGAGGCGTCTCTACCAATGTTGCCTCGTTCATTGGTGCAACCACGGTAAGAAAACACGAGATCGGCTACGAGGACCGTGCGCCGAGTGCTGACGAACTGCAGCGGATGCGGGCGCTGGTGAGAGAGGCGATGGAAGAAGGAGCCGTGGGTTTAGGTTCTTCCCTTATCTATGCGCCGGCGTTCTATGCCAGCACCGATGAATTGGTGGAGCTGGCCAAGGTAGTGGGGGAATACGATGGTATGTATATCTCGCACCTGCGCAGTGAGGGTAATCGTCTATTGGAAGCGATAGATGAGCTGATTCAGATTGCCCGTGAGGGCGATGTGGCGGCAGAGATTTATCATTTGAAGATGGCGGGGCGACAGAACTGGGACAAGTTTGATGATGTGGTAGCCCGGGTTGAAACAGCCCAGGCCGAAGGCCTGGAAATCACCGCAGATATTTATACCTATACCGCTGGCTCAACGGGACTGGACGCCGCCATGCCACCCTGGGTGCAGGAAGGGGGTTATGAAGCCTGGCGTGAACGCTTGCGGGACCCACAAATCCGCGCCCGGGTGTTGGAGGAGATGACTACTGCCACGGACGAATGGGAAAACTTATGGCTGGCTTCCGGCACCGGAGGCACCCTGCTGGTTGGTTTTAATAATCCCGATCTGCGTCGGTATACCGGTATGACTCTGGCTGAGGTGGCGGTAGCGCGCGGCACCTCTGATGCCGATACGATCATTGATCTGGTCATTGAGGACGGCAGTCGGGTGCAGGTCGTTTACTTTATGATGTCGGAAGAAAACGTGGCCAAGGGCGTCGCCCTGCCTTGGGTCAGCTTTGCCTCCGACGCACAGTCAATGGCCTCTGAAGGTGTATTCCTTGAACGCAGCACCCACCCAAGGGCCTACGGCAATTTCTCAAGGGTGCTGGGTAAGTATGTGCGAGAAGATCAGGTCATCACCCTACCCGATGCGATTCGCAAATTGAGCAAGCTTCCAGCCACGAACCTCAAAATTAGAAATCGGGGTGAGCTCGCCGCAGGCTATTTTGCAGATATTGTGATATTTGACCCCTCTACTGTAAGTGACCATGCCACATTTGATGCGCCGCACCAGTACTCAACCGGCATGGAGCATGTCATCGTTAATGGTGAGCCGGTAATTCACTATGGCGACCATACTGGCGCTTTGCCGGGGCAGGTTGTTAGAGGGCCTGGATGGCGCGGCTGGCAGGATTAAAGCAACATCAAATATACGTCTAATTAATCCCATAAACTAAAAAGCCCGGTTGCTTGGAGCAACCGGGCTTTTTCTCAACGCAAGTCAGACTAGTTTGCGTCTTCAGAGGCGCGCAGCTCTTCCATACGCTGCCCGCGCAGGATATTCACCATGCCGTAGTTACCCTCGTGGCAGGCGTACTCATAGAGTTGGCCGGCAACTTTGGTCATGGGCACTATGGCGGTGAAGCTATCGATAAAGGTTGCGGGGTCTTCGATGGTCCACTCATAGTCCACAGTCACCTCATCGACGCGGGTAAAACGCTCGGTGAGCACTTTTTCCGCCGAGGTGCCAAACGCACTGAAACTCTGGGCTAGTCCATTGAAGTTTTTGGTTACTACGACCAGCGTATCGCCGTCCCAGTAACCACGTCCATCCCCGGTCCACTGGCCAATCTCCTCAGGCAAAGGCGGTCTGTCATCCAGTGGGACGATGCGGGCATTGTGGATCATTTCCGTGAGAATCACGGCATGGTCACGGTTCTGGAAAATTTGTACGTTGTTATTATACAGGCTCGGCATAAACGGAGGCCCGTCATTGAAACCCACGATGCAGCGCTCGGAAAGGCCCCGGTCTTCGGGCCCATCTTTCGCAATGCCGCCCACGGTGTAGCGAACGGGCCGCTGACCCGGCACATCGGGGCCCAGTCCGCCGAACTGTACCACCGCACCTTCTACTCGACCCGGCAGCCGGCCATTGGGCGGATAAACCACATGGGATGTGCGGATTCGGTCGGTAATGCCGGCACTTTCTACCCAGAAGTCGTTATAGCCGCCGGGGCTATTGGGGTCTGAGCTCGCTACGGCCTGGTCAGACGCAGCATCGGCCGCCGCCAGACGGGCACGCATGGCCGCTATCTCATCGTCGGTCATGAATTCACGTTCGCCGAACTGTTCCGGGCGCTGAAATGGGACATTGGATGAGAAGTTCCAGACTCCCTGCAGGTCTGGCTGACCCCATTCGTTGCGGGGCGCGACGTAAACATCAGCCGCAAACAGGGAACCGGTGAAAGCGAGTCCACCGGCAAGAAATAGGGCTTTTGATAGAGTATTCATTGGATCTCCAGAAACACTGGCTAAGGTCGGACAAACTTAGACAGTTTGAGCACCAGAATCAACAGCGACGAGATGAAAGGATGAGAGGTCCGGGGTGAGTGACCAGGGATCAAGAGCAAACACAGCCGCTCTTCCTTGCAAACTCTTGTAGCTGACAACTAGTCAGGCAATTAGTTAGGAATAGGCACCGCAAGGTCCTGCGGTACTGCGTAGCCACGCTGCACAGCGGGCCGCACTGCGACACGCAGATACCAGTCTTTCAGATGCGGAAATTCATTCAGGTTCATCTGCTGCCACTCATAGCGTGAGATCCAGGGCCATGTCGCAATATCGGCGATAGAATACTCATCGCAGATATAGTCTCTGCCAGCCAGGCGTTTATCCAGCACACCGTAAAGCCTGCGATTCTCGGCACTGTAGCGCGCCTCGGCATAGGTCGATTTACCCGGATTGAATTTCACAAAATGATGAGTCTGGCCAAGCATGGGGCCGACGCCGCCCATCTGAAACATCAACCACTCCATCTGGCGCCAGTAATCCGGGCCAATCGAGCTCATGAGCTGCCCGGTCCTGTTCGCCAGATACATAAGAATGGCACCTGACTCCATTAAGGTTTGTCCAGTGTCATGGTCAACGATAGCCGGAATCTTGTTGTTTGGGCTTATCTTGAGAAACTCCGGTTCAAGCTGATCGCCGTTGGTAATATCGATTGGAAAGACTCGGTAAGGCAGACCGATTTCTTCCAGCATGATCGAAATCTTACGGCCATTCGGGGTTGCCCAGGTATAGAGGTCGATGCCTGATTTATCAGTTGTGTTTTCCATCAAGAAATCCTTTCGCGCTGCTTTTACGTATATATCTTACATGCTCCCTACAAATTCCTCGCAAGGTGCAAATTGGTCGAAGCCGTGCCTGACGCCAGTATAACTTCACAGCTGGCGCTGAGCGACCGGCGCCGCAGGCAATTGCTAGCAAATAGAATAGTGGGTATCCTGAAGACAGGTGTGCTGATGTTTTCCAACTTTCCCCTACTAATTTCTACATTTAGACCCGCTCTAATCCCAACGCGCGCGCTCGCGCTGCTGGCCTTAGTGACTGCTAGTGCTTTCGCTCAGGAATCCACGGAGCAAGCCTCTTACAACAATATTTATAAGCAGGTTCGCACTGAGCAGTTGCTGGAGCTTGGCCAGCAGCAGATGTTTGAACGAGACTTTGCTGGCGCGGAGAAGACGTTCCTAGAAGCGCTACAGATTGCCAAGGTAAATTATGGCCTCAGCGCGCCGCAACAGCGAAATGCGCTGAGATATGTTATTGAGTCGCAGCTAGCCCAGGAGAAATGGGAGCAGGCTGGCAGACAGCTTAACTATTTCGAGTGGCTCAACGACGAAATCTATACCCGTGATTTCTACGATTACCTGCTTGGCACCGAGCAGCTAAGCGATATCCTACTGCGCGCCTCTGCCAATGCAGATAACAGCAATAGCACCCGATACTTGCTGGCGGCGAAAAATCTCAACTGGCGTGCGGTGAGCGGCATCGAGGCGACCCTCGGGGAAAACCACGTCGAACTGACACCCTGGCTTTACAATATTGTACTGGCTCACTACTACCAGATTTCCCTGCTCAAACGCCCCCCCATGTTCAATGATGTCGTTACCGCTGAGGGCGAAGACGAGTGGCGAGGCCGAACTCTGGCCAAAGGTGAATCCCTGCGCATCAGTTACCGCATCGGTAAGGATCTTTTGCAGCGCATCGTCGACATCTATACTGCTGCGGAGGACAGCCCGCTAGAAAGCAGCGCTTTGGCCCGACTGTATCTGGCCGATTGGGAACTGCTGTTTGGCCTCGAGTCTGCTGCGCTGGCACTCTATCAGCAAGTCTTTGAAGAATTACTTGATCTGGGCGTGAGCCCTGCGAGGGCGAATGCGCTATTCCAACACCCAAGGGTCTTGCCCGTGCCGACCATAGCCACCTCCTTACCACAGATGGAGATTCAACTTAGGGAGAGGCCTATCCGCTTTGAGGCCTGGACGCCTAATTATCCAGCTACCGCCCTGCCCAAACCGCAGTTAGCCGTGACTTCCGGGACCGCTGAGCGGTTTAAGTCGACACTTAGGTTTAATCTGGTGCCACTGCTACCTGAAGTGCTTATGACAAACCAGCGCAGCATCAAACTGGGCTTCAACCTGAGAAATCTGGAAGTAATTAGTGTTTCACCTGAAGAAGAGCAGCTGCGAGAGCAGGCGCTCTATGAGGTATCGCTGTTACAACTGCGACCGGCTCTGGAAAACGGCTTGCCAATTGTCACGGAAAATGTAGAGTTAGAGTATCTTTTCGCGCCGCAGAGTGAGACGCTTAGCCTGAGAGAGAATTAGGCCATGCTTGGAAAAATTGCAAAACTGTCGATGTTATTCTCCGCCAGCACGGTGCTTGCCGCTTGCACGGTCACACCACCGTCCGGGGGCCAGAAAAATCTGACGCCCACCGACGCTGAGATAGAGCAATACAACGCCAGAGTTGCGCCGGAAGAGCGCATCGTCTGCCGCCTGGAGAAACCGGTCGGTACCTATATCGCCAAGCGTGTCTGCCGCTTACAGATCGACGTGGACTCTACCTCTTCGCTGCACCGACAGCAGCTACGCCGGGTCCTGAACTAGCCAGCAGCCCTGAGCTAGTCAGCAGCCCTGAGCTAGTCAACAGCCCTGATGAAGTCATAATCGATAGGCTGATTGAGATCGATAGTGTAATGATCTGAAACCATCGGGTACTTCAAACCCGTGGCACAGTTAAACAGCAGCACCTTTTCATCCTTTTTGATTCGCCCAGTTGTCAGCTCTTGCTTTAGGGCAGCAAGGGTTGCAGCACCTTCTGGGCACAGCAAAATACCCTCGGTTTTCGCGCAATGCTGATGAGCAGCATTTATCGCCTCGTCTGAAACCGCCACGGCAAAACCACCGCTGTCTCGCACCGCATCAAGAATAAGAAAATCACCAACCGCCGCCGGTACGCGAATGCCTGCCGCGATGGTATGGGCATCCTGCCAAAGTTCAGCGTGACGCGTGCCTTCTTCGAAAGCCTTCACAATGGGCGCACAGCCATCGGCCTGTACCGCCACCATGCGCGGCCGTTTGGAGCCGATCCAACCAATCGCTTCCAGCTCATCGAATGCCTTCCACATGCCAATCAGGCCGGTGCCACCGCCAGTTGGATAGAGAATGACATCTGGCACCTCCCATCCCAGCTGTTCAGCAAGTTCCAGGCCCATGGTTTTCTTACCTTCAATGCGATAAGGCTCTTTCAGGGTAGAGGTATCGAACCAGCCCATGGTTTCCTTGCCCTCACCCACGATGCGGCCGCAGTCATTGATGAAGCCATTGGCGAGAAATGTCTTAGCGCCCTGAAAAGCAATCTCTTCCACGTTAACCCGCGGCGTGTCTTCCGGACAAAAAACATAGGTTTCAATATTCGCCCGAGAACAGTAGGCGGCAAGCGCCGCGCCGGCATTGCCGTTGGTTGGCATAGCCATGCACTCCACGCCCAGCTCCTTGGCCATGGACACCGCCATGGTCAGCCCTCTTGCCTTGAATGAGCCCGTGGGTAAACGCCCTTCATCTTTGATCAGGATCTCACCGCAGCCATACTCCTGCTGCAGCTTATTGGCAGGCAACAGGGGCGTCATGAGTTCCCCTAGCCTCACTACGTTTTCTGATCGTCGCACCGGCAGGAACTCGCGGTAGCGCCACAGTTCAGGCAAGCGCCCAATCAGGTCTTCCTTATTAATCGCTTTACTCAGGGCATCGAGATCGTAGCGCACAAGCAGGGGCTTGCCCGCTTCAGACAGGCCATGGAGCTGGTCTGCGGGATATGTCTTGCCAGTGTAGCTACACTCTAGGTGGGTGACGAAGGTAGGGAATTCTTCCATGACGGGCACTCCTGGGGACTGTCTTCTAAAGTTGCGCGAGCGGACCGCGGCAGCAAGGCTGCCGCGGCATACGAAAAAGCCTTACTCAACCTGGTTCTGATACTTGTCGCGGAAACGCTCGTAAAGTTGCTGCTGGGTACCATTGAGATCGATATCACGGCCCTGAATAAATGCACCGATCACCTGGCTGGTACGCATATCCAGTGCATCTCCCTCAGAGATGAACAGAGTTGCATCCTTACCTGTCTCCAGGGTGCCAACTCGTTCATCAACACCGAGGATTTCAGCGTTTATGCCGGTCACCATGGCCAGGGCAGTTTCCCGATCCAGACCATAGGCGGCGGCTGTGCCGGCAAAAAACGGCAGATTCCGCTGACGATCTATCGAAGTTGCCCCACCACCAATGCCTACTTTGACTCCGGCGTCATGCAACAGATACGGCGTCTTGAACGGTGCATCAACATCATTCCATTCACGCAGTGGAAGCTCGTGAATACGCTCATAGATGACTGGAATATTTTCCGCTAACAAGAAGTCCAATACCAGGATGGCATCTGCGCCACCCACCAGCACAATATCTTCAACACCATAGCTACGGGCAAAGCGCACCGCGCTGATGATTTCTTTGGCTTCATCCGCATGAATGAATAGCTTGGCAATGCCGTTAAACAGTGGCTGCATGGCAAGTAAGTTCAGATTCACGGGTTCACCTGTGTAGGTCGATGCATCCTGAAACAAGGTGTGCAGCAACTGGGTTTGACCCTGATAGTTTTCGTTCTCTACCCGCTCGAACTGACCTGATTCCGGATTGCGGCGACGCTGCCTCATGCCCGGCCAGTGCAGATGCAAGCCAACGTCTTCGGACAGCATGGCATCTTCCCAGTTCCAGCCGTCGAGCTTGAACACCGAAGAGGAGCCAGAGATTAGCCCACCCTGGGGTGCAACCTGTGCCGTGAGAATACCGTTGAAGCGGTTGGTAGGAATGATTTCCGAATCGGTGTTATAAGCAATAGCCGAGCGTACACTGGCGTTGATATCACCTTCCTCAACAATATCCTGAGTCGCCCTGACACTGCTGACTTCACTCAAGCCCAATGACGTGTTGGGCAAGACGAATCCCGGATACACATGGCGTCCCTGCACATCAAAGATTTCATGATTGGTGAGATCTATATTGTCGCTGGCACTGCCCACTGCGGTAATAATGCCGTCATCAAAAGTAATCACGCCGTCGCCAATCACAGTACCATCACCCACATGGATGATCGCTCCGGTCAACGCGATTGGGCCGCTCTGATCAGGCGCCGGGGTGGGAACAATGGCAAAAGATGCCGAGAAAGTCAGGCTAAGAACAAGGCTTGCTCCAATCAAGAGCTGTTTTGCAAAATTACGAAACTTCATTATTCAGCTCCTTCATTGGTGATGGCGGCGATGATGCGTGCGCGCTCCGCGGCAATACGTTCCCGTATGCGCATATCCTCATTTTTGTCGTAGTAAGGGGTACCTTCAACCCAGGTCGTCTCGGCCGTGGCATAGATAGATAAGGGGTGATCAGACCATAGAACCAGGTCCGCATCCTTACCTTCGAGAATACTTCCCATGCGATCGTCCATGTGCAACAGGATTGCCGGATTCAGGGTAATCATTTTAAGTGCATCGATTTCGCTGATATCACCGTACTTCACCGCCTTCGCAGCCTCTTGATTCAGACGTCGCGACATCTCGGCATCATCGGAGTTCAAGGCAACAACCACACCGGCCTGCAGCATCAGTGCGGCGTTATAGGGAATGGCGTAGCGCACCTCCCACTTGTAACCCCACCAGTCGGCGAAGGTTGAACCGCCTGCACCATGGGCAGCCATTTTGTCGGCCACCTTGTAGCCTTCGAGAATGTGGGTAAAGGTATTGATGTTGAAATCGAAGCTGTCTGCTACATTCATCAGCATGTTGATTTCAGATTGCACATAGGAATGGGCAGTCACAAAGCGCTCACCGTTAAGCACCTCCACCATGGCCTCATCAACCAGATCTCGGCGCGGTGCTAAGGCATTGCGCTGCTGCGAACGCGACAGGTTATTGTATGTTTCCCAGGTCTTTTCGTACTCCTGCGCCTGACTAAAGGCATTTACAAATACCTGCTCGACTCCCATACGGGTTTGCGGATAACGAAATGAAAATGGATTACGGCTGCGTTTGACGTTTTCACCCAGGGCAAACTTGATGAACTCTTCCGCGTCTTCGATCAACAGCTCATTGGAGGGCAGACCCCAGCGCATTTTGATCAGCGCCGACTGACCGCCAATTGGATTGGCTGAGCCGTGCAGCAGCTGCGCAGCCACCACACCGCCAGCCAGATTGCGATAGATGTTGATGTTCTCTGAATCCACCACATCTTTCATCCGCACCATGCTCGAATTGGTCTCTCGTTCATTAATATTGAACAGGGCAATGTGGGAATGCTCGTCAATGATACCGGGGGTCAGGTGTTTGTCGGTTCCATCTATCACAGTCACGCCATTGGCAGAAAGATCCTCTCCGACATCCGCAATCTCGCCATCACGAACGAGCACATCCATGATGCCAACCCCATCATCCTCCATGGTCCAGACAGTGGCGCCACGTATCAGGAAGTCCTGTTGCCGAGGCAGTGACTCTCGACCATAGGCATTAAAAGGAAACAGGATAGGCCCAGGTAATTCGGTCGCGACCGAATTTGCGCTGTCGTCACCTTCGCTGGTCAAATCCCCACTGCGACTCAGCTGCCAGCTAATCAGGTCGCCCGCTGGGGTATAGCCATTGCCCTGCCAGCCAGCATCGGTGGTCCAGCCGGACAGGCGGATTTGATTGCCCGCCTCATCAAACACGAAGCTTAGGGTAATCAAGTCAGGATTGAGTTCGAGATTAGCTGATCTGGTTTTATCGCCAATCGCGATCTCCGCATTGGGGTCAGTGCCGTCAAAACTTAGCTCGAGGTCGTAAGACTGATTGGCAATAGTAAGAAGATAATTACCGGCCCGGCTGTCCAGGTCCTCGTTGAGCTGATAGCGCTCTCCGGCAATCCAGTTCTCCAGCAGCACAGTCTCTTCGTCCAACAAAGGCCCTGTGGTGATTAGGAAATTAGCCAGGGCGTTCTCCTGTAAGCTGCCAACTCGATCTGCGACATTCAGCATCGCCGCAGGCACGCTGGTGAGAGCATTGATGGCTGCACTTTCAGCTAAGCCGCTAGCAACAGCCTTGCGCAGGTGAGACCAGAAGTCTTCATCAGCCTCACTGGTCAATGCGAAATCAACGCCAGACTCGGCCAGGATACGTGCATTGTATGGCGCCAACTCCCAGTGCTTCAGAGCTTCCAGTGAAACTTCTTCCGCAGCAACCGGGTCAGTGACATCTGGCGCCTCAGGAAAGCGCAGCGGCACAATCAGATTAGCGCCAGTGGCAGCAATCAGGTCGGCACGTTTATAGCTATCACCAGCCGTCTTCAGAATGTATTGGGTTTCGAACTCATCACCAACCTTGTCTGCGGTCAACGCCTGCTGCCAGTTGTCTACTTCCATGATCTGCGGTAGTGATTGGTTTGCTTGCCAGGCATCGAGCGTCGAGTCGGTAAATGGTCTGGGTTGCTGACTGGTAAACCAGTCGGCATCAAGGAAAGTCTGTCTGATCAAGGCGAAAGACCCCATCAGGGAACCTGGCATCGATTGCGTCGAGCTGCCCTTGTCCAGGGAATAGTGAGCAGCCACATCGGGTACAACGATGGCCTCATTGGCATTTTGGTCACCAAGGGTAATCAACGCGGATGTACCGCGTGCGATGCCATCTGCGCGATGGGCAAGCACGGTTGAAAAACCCATCTCGCGGAATTTCTTTACTGCCTCCTCATCGGTGACATAGGCAGTGCTGGCGCGGAAGTTCGAACGAATGGCGTCGTTGGCGTTGAGCGCCTGATTTGAAGGAAACAGGTTCTCAGCCTCACCGTTATCATCAACTGATTCCAATTCCGGGAGTCCCAGATCGGTGTAGATATCGATCAAACCCGGGTAAATATAACGTCCAGCGAGGTCGATTTCGAAGAAGCCCGACGGCACCTGGTTATTACCCTGGACGGAAACAATTTGGCCGTCGCGGATCAGCAGACTGCCGTTCACATAGCTGCCATCGCTTTGATAGAGCATGGCGTTGGTGAAGGCATAAGCGCCAGCGCGATTATCAGCGATGCCGTTGGGCGTGGCAGTAACCTGCGCATGGCTCGGCAAGCTTGAGTTAAAGAGTAGTAACGCTGCACATGCAATGGGGACAACCCTGGTTTTTAAAGTGAATAAATTTCGCGTCATGGGTCAACCTCCTGCCCGTTTACTGCGTCTAAAAACTGATGACTTCGGCTCGCAAGCCCGCAGTGTAACGTCATCGCAGTCTATATAGGAAGAAAGGAGTAAGGCAGGAGGTTTTCTGGAGGCGAGCGTGCAAATTTGACGCGTGAATTCAGGTATACTCCCGCCCTGCTTGATTAATGATGATTGGAGGAAAACATGTCATCGTCTTACAAATTCCTGGCAGCCACATCCTGTGCCCTATTGGTTGCCTGTGGTTCAGAAGAAGCGCCCACATCAACTGCGACGCCAGCGCCTGAACCCGCTGCAACTGAATCCGTTGCCGCCAATACCGCAGCAGAAACCGCCGCACCCGAGCTCGGCAGTTTCGGTATCGACCTCAGCCATCAGGATGCAGATATAAAGCCTGGTGACGACTTTTTTCGCTACACCAATGGCCGCTGGCTGGAAACTTTCGAGTTGCCTGCCAGTCGCAGCAATTATGGGTCGTTCGCCGTACTGGGCGACCGCTCTGACCAGCGTGTCCGCACCATTGTTGATGATCTGGCATCCATGGAACCCGCCGCTGGTTCCATCGAGCAGAAGATCAGCGACTACTACCTGAGCTACATGGACGTGGAAACGCTCAACGAGCTGGGCATCAGCCCGCTGCTGCCCGGATTGGCCGCACTCAATGAAATTGAGACACGGGAAGACCTCATTACCGGTTTTGGCCGCGCCCAAATCGACAACACCGCCAGCCCATTTGGTTTCTATATAAGTGCCGACCGAGCGGATGCCGATCGTCACCAGCTGACACTTTCGATAGGCGGCCTTGGCCTGCCCGACCGGGATTATTACCTGGAGGACACCGAAGAGTTTATCAAGGTGCGTGAGGAGTATGTGGCTCACATCACTCGCATCCTGGATTTTGCCAATATTGAGAACAGCGCAGAGAAAGCCGAAGCGATTCTGTCACTGGAAACCCAGGTTGCTGAGCACACCTGGCCGCGTTCGCAACGGCGTAACCGAGATCTCACCTACAACCCCATGTCCTACGAGGACTTCAAGGCGGAATATGCTGGCCTGGACTGGGACAGCTATTTCGCGGCAGCCGGTGTCCAGGGTCTGACAGACCTCAACGTCTTCTATCCTAGTGCCATGTCACCCATTATTGATCTGGTTAACACGCTGCCGGTCGAGGACTGGAAAAGCTACATGACCTATCGCTTCATCACGGATAGTGCCAATGTGCTCTCGGAAGAGATCGATCAAGAGGCCTTCCATTTCTACTCCACCGTACTGAATGGCGTGCCTGAACAGCGTGAACGCTGGGAACGTGGCGTAGCGCGTGTGGGCTCGCTTGGCAGCCTTGGCGAAGCCATTGGCCAGATTTATGTACAGCGCCATTTCCCAGAATCAGCCAAAGCCCAGATGGATGATCTGGTTGAGAACCTGCGCACGGCCCTGCGCCAGAGCATCGAGCAGAACGACTGGATGGGTGCCGCGACCAAGGAAGAGGCTTACAAGAAGCTGGAAGCATTCCGGCCCAAGATTGCTTATCCCGATGAGTGGGAAGATTTCTCCTCCTTGGATCTTAGCAGGGACAGCCTGTTCCAGAACGCACAGAACGTTCGTGAATTTAACTATGCAGACGAAATTTCTCGCCTCGGTGAACCCACCGATCGGGAAGAGTGGGGCATGACGCCACAAACGGTTAATGCTTACTACAACCCTTCCTTTAATGAGATCGTATTTCCAGCGGGCATCCTGCAGCCGCCTTTCTTTGATCCAGCAGCGGACCTGGCAGTGAACTATGGCGGCATCGGCGCCGTGATTGGGCATGAAATGGGCCACGGCTTTGATGACCAGGGTTCCAAGTCAGACTGGCAAGGTGTCCAGCGCAACTGGTGGACTGACGAGGACCGCGCCAATTTTGAGGCCCTGGCTGACGCGCTGGCCGAACAGTACAGTGCATTCGAACCTGTACCGGGCTACTTTATTGATGGCCGCTTCACCCTCGGCGAAAACATCGGTGACGTCGGTGGCTTGTCGCTGGCTTACCGTGCCTACAAGATGGCGCTCAACGGTGAAGAGGCACCAGTGATTGAGGGACTGACCGGCGATCAGCGTTTCTTCCTGGCCTGGGCCCAGGTTTGGCGGCGCAAGTACCGTGAGGATGCTTTGATCCAACGTTTGACAACCGACCCCCATTCACCCTCAGAGTTTCGAGTGAATGGAGTGGTGCGTAATTTTGACGAATGGTATGAAGCCTTCGACGTGCAGCCAGAAGATAAGCTGTATCTGGCACCGCAAGATCGCATCAGAATCTGGTAACGTCACAGCAGCCCGTCTGTCGCCGCAGCAGCGGAAAACACGGCAGGTTCGAGTGGATAGTAAGAACAGAAAGGGGTAGCTTAAAGCTACCCCTTTTTATTTCAACATCCGAAAACACCGGGAGAAGTATCAAAGCAATGAAAACACGACTCCAATCACTGTTGACCCTGTTGCTGTCCCTCAGCCTTTTGATTCCTGTTTCCGGGGCAACCCAGGATCGTTTCGATATTCTAATCCGGGACGGGCGAGTTATCGATGGCACCGGAACCCCTTGGTATAACGCCGATGTGGGCATCATTGGCGACCGCATTGTGAGAGTCGGCGACTTATCCGATGCCACCGCAAGTCAGGTGATCAATGCTCGCGGACTCACCGTGTCTCCCGGTTTTATTGATCCCCATACCCATGCCATGCGCGGCATCTTCGATGTGCCCAACGCCGAGAGTGCGCTGCTGCAGGGAGTGACAACCCTCACCGAGGGCAATGACGGCAGCTCTCCCTATCCAATTAATGAACATTATGCCGCTATCGCCGATCTGGGCATCAGCCCAAACTGGGCCGTGTTCGTAGGCCAAGGGACCATAAGACAAGCGGTGATTGGCGCGGAAAACCGAGAAGCCTCGCCGGCCGAAATGGAGCGCATGAAGCAGATGGTGCGAGACGCCATGGAACAGGGTGCCCTGGGTATTTCAACTGGCCTGTTCTATGTGCCGGGCAGCTTTACCTCGACCGAGGAGGTTATCGAGCTTTCGAAAGTCGCGGCTGAATACAACGGCATCTATATCTCACATATGCGGGAAGAAGCCGCGCAGCTCATCGACTCGGTTGAGGAAACCATCCGCATCGGCGAGGAAGCGGGTATCCCGGTGCAGATGACACACCACAAGGTCATCGGCGTCGAAAACTGGGGTGCGGCGGTGGAGAGTCTGCGGCTGGTTGACGAGGCGCGCGCTCGCGGTGTTGATGTGACCATCGACCAGTATCCCTACACGGCGTCACAAACCGGCATCACCGCGCTGATTCCCCAGTGGGCTCAGGAAGGTGGCAGGGATCAAATGCTGGCTAGGATTAACAGCCCGGAAACCCGTTCTACCATCAAGAACGAAGTTGTAGCAAAGATTCTCTATGACCGCGGTGGCGGTGATCCCAAGAATGTTTTTATTTCTCGCAACAGCTGGGCGCCGGAAATGGCAGGTAAGAACCTTGCTGATCTCGCTATGGAAGCTGGCATGGAGCCAACCCCGGAAAATGCGGCAGACGTTGTTTTCGACATTATCAGAGGTGGCGGTGCCACGGCGGTTTACCACGCCATCGGTCCCGACGATGTGGACTTGATCATGCGGCACCCTGCCACAGCAATCGGATCAGATGGACCTGTGGGCATCTTTGGTGAAGGTGCGCCCCATCCCAGGCAGTACGGTACTTTTGCCCGCGTCCTCGGTCACTATGTGCGCGAGCGCGGTGTAATCACATTAGAAGAAGCCGTGAAGAAAATGAGCAGCCAATCCGCCCGACGTTTAAACATTCATGATCGAGGCCTGATCACCGAGGGCTATTACGCCGATGTAGCCGTTTTCGATGCAGCTGAAATTATAGATCGCGCAACCTTCGAAGACCCGCATCAATATGCAGAAGGCATGAAGTATGTGCTGGTCAATGGCGAAGTCGTGGTGGAGGGTGGCGCTCACACCGGTCGTCGCCCGGGCAGGATATTGCATGGGCCGGGCTATACCGGCAACTAATAAACCCGGAAGGTATGTTATGAGAAATGTGTTAGGCGCTATCGTCTTACTGCTGTTACCGGCTGTGGCTATGGCCCAGGGTGTGACGCAAAGTGCGGATCAAGGTATCGAGTATCGCCCGCTGACAAAAGAAGCGCTGCTGGAGTCCGACCCAAGCGCCGCGCTGAGCTGGAAGATACTGGTTGATGCTGCCAACCTCGGCAGCAGTGAAACCCGGATCGCTGAACTCACCTTGAATACAGATTATTTGGGCCAGCCCCACACTCACGACGCCATTGAAATCTTCTATGTGCTGAGCGGACGCTTCGGCCACAACGTCAATGGCGTGCCCGGTGTGTTGGAGCCCGGCGAGATTGGTATCTGTCGCCCTGGCGACACCATCATTCACTCAGTTGAAGGCGATGAGCCCGCAGTTGTTTTGACGATCTGGCTACCCGGAGGTGCTGCGGCACCGTTCCACATAGACTAAGCACACAAACCTGAAACAAGTTTAGTAGGCAATGGCGTAAGCCTCCCGCCTGGGATCCGCCGCTGCCGTCAGCACGCCGGTGGCAGGATCATGGTGGATCATCTGGGCGCCACCAAATGTCGCGGTCCAGCCTTCGATAATATTGAGCTCGTGACCGCGGGACTGCAGATCCAGCAGCACGTTTTCTGCCACCCGATTTTCAATCGACAGGCGCGCACCACCCAGGGAGCGAAACCTCGGTGCCTCGATTGCCTGTTGAGGCGTCATACCGAACATCAACATATTCTGGGTGATCTGGATAATGGTTTGGGTCTGACTGTCACCGCCAGGTGTGCCCAGGGTAAACGCGAACTCACCGTCTGGATAAAGCGCCATCATGGGTGACAGGGTGTGGTAAGGACGTTTGCCCGGCGCGACCTGGTTGGGGTGACCCGTCTCCAGCGTAAACAGCGCGCCGCGATTGTGAAGGAGAATGCCAGTAGCCTCGTCCAGCAAGCCGGAACCAAAGCCGGCGAAGTTGGATTGAATCCAGCTTACCGCATTGCCCCACTGATCCACCGCGGTGATGTAAACCGTGTCACCGGCATCAGAGCGGCTGCCATTAGGCTCAGCAAATATCTCGTCGCCGAATCCAGGCGCGACTTCAGACGCGGCAACACGCATATCGATCAGCTGGGAACGCTGTTGCAGATAGTCTGCATCCAGCAGTTGCTGGGTTGGCACATTGGCAATTTCCGGATCGGCCACCCAGCGGTCACGATCGGCAAAAGCCAGTTTTTTGAGTTCGATAAGGGTATGCAGGTAATCGGCGCTGTTCTGTTCCATGACTGCCAGATCATGTGAACTGGCCATCTCAAACAGGGCTAGCTGGGTTATGCCCTGAGTGTTTGGAGGCATCACCACAAAGCTGTGATCGAGGTAATCGCCGCGCAGGGGCTCAACCCAGGTCGAGGTATGGGTAGCAAAGTCTTCCTGGCGCAGATAGCCACCCTGCTCCGTGATAAAGGCAGACAGTTGCTGCGCGATACTGCCTTGATAAAAGCCTGCTTTGCCCTCGCTGGCCACAATCTCCAGTGAGCCTGCCAACTCTGGGTTGCGTAACAATGAGCCTACCGGCGGTGGCGCTGCATTGGGTAGATACAAATCCAGGCCCGCTTGATTCAGGTTCGCACCCTGCTCGTCAAAATCTTGCGCTAACCTGGTGGACACGGCAAAACCATTGCGCGCATAGTCGATGCCGGTGCTTAACAAATCCGCAAAATCCATGCTGCCATAGCGCTCGTGGGCATCAACCCAGCCTGCAACTGCACCGGGCACACTGACAGACAGTGGCCCCACACCGGGGACCCGATCTATGCCAGCTGCCGCAAAGAACTCCGGCGTGGCCAGCGCGCCTGAACGCCCACTGGCATTCAGCGCCGTGACTTCGCCGGTCTCACCATCATAGAAGATGCCGAAAGCGTCGCCGCCGATCCCGTTCATGTGGGGTCGCACCACAGCAAGCACACCAGCCATAGCGATGACGGCATCAGTGGCGTTGCCGCCGTTCTGCAGAACCCGCATACCAGCCTGAGCAGCCAGCGGATGGCCTGCAGATACCGCGCCAATCTGCCCTCTCACATCGGGACGGTTTTGCGGTGCGTACAGCGTAGTGGGCAATGACTCTGTCAGCACCGGCGCCGCCTCTGAATTCGCAAGGGGGGTTGATTGTGGCTCGCTGCAGGCTGCCAGGCCCAGTATTGCTATACAGCTTATAAGCAGAGTGCATTTGCTCGTGATTGTCGCCATGTTGGATGCTCGCAGGATGGATTCTATGTTCGCAGTATAAACCGATGTGTTAGCAGGCAGTAAATAGTCAGGTTTTAAAGTATGTCTAGCCGACTCTCTGCTACTGGTGTTTCAAATAGTCTCAATTGATCTTCTCCATATGCCTCCCGCAGCAGCTAACGCCGCTTTGCTCGGGCCAGAGTTTTCGTTAGCATCGGAAGATCAGGTCGTTTCACCAACAGTCATCAACCCCCAAGGGAGCATCTCCATCATGAGAGCAGCACTGGCACTTGCCTTCACCCTGGCGCTTTTCAGCCTCAATCAAGCCAGCACCGTCCAGGCACAGAGTCCCTCGATTCTGGAGATCGCCGACAGCATTCATCAGTATCGCAGCAGCAGGGAGAAGCAGATCATTCAGGATTTCGCGGAACTGCTTTCGTTTCCGAATGTGGCCACGAACCTGGAAGACATGCAGGCGAATGCCGCACATATTCGAACTCTGTTGGAGCCACGGGGGTTCGAAGTGCAGACCTTGCGTTCCGGCGGCGCGCCCTATGTCTATGCAGAAATGATGACACCTGGCGCTGAAGAAACAATCCTGATCTATGCGCATTTCGATGGCCAACCAGTGCAGGTAGAGAACTGGACTTACCCGCCGTTTACTCCGACCCTGCTGGATGCCCCTATGCAGCAGGGCGGCCAGCCCATCGAGATTGCTAGCGTCGATGGCGCCTTCGATCCGGAATGGCGCATCTATGCCCGCTCCGCGGGCGATGACAAAATGCCCGTGATTGCGATCATTCATATGCTGGATGCACTGCGCGCAAACAACATCAATCTGTCGGTCAATGTGAAGCTGCTGTTGGACGGAGAGGAAGAACTTGGCTCACCGACACTAGGCCAGGTCATCGATGACAACCCTGGCTTGTTTGATGCGGATTTGCTGCTATTTTGTGATGGTCCTATGCACCAGTCCCGACAGGCGCAGCTGGTGTTTGGCGTACGCGGCGGCCGCACCCTGGATTTTACCACCTACGGTGCGAACCGCCCGCTGCATTCTGGCCATTATGGCAACTGGGCACCTAACCCCATCATGACTATGGCCTATCTACTCACCAGCATGCGCGATGAAACCGGGCGCATTCTTATCGATGGCTATTATGACAATGTGGCGACTCTCACCGAGTCTGAGCGGGCAGCAATTGCTGCAATGCCCAACATCGAGGAGCAGCTCAAAGATGAGCTCGCGGTGAATACACCCGAGGGTGCGGGAACTCGCATTGAAGAACTGGTCACACTGCCTGCTTTTAACGCGAGGGGCATCGTCGGTGGCGGAGTTGGTAGCCAGGGTCGCAATATCATCCTGTCCAGTTCCACGGTCTCGCTGAATCTGCGCCTGGTACCCAATCAACAGCCGGAACGAATTCGTCAGATCATCGAGGACCACATCCGCGCAGAAGGTTTTTTCATTGTGTACGAAGATCCCACAGATGAGATTCTGCGCGCCAATGCCAAGGTAGTAAAACTGGATTGGCGCGGTGGCGGCAGCCCGGGCCTGAGGACCTCGATGGATGGTCCCATGGCGCAGCGATTAATTCAGATAATGCAGGAATTGGCGCCGGAACTCATCCAGACGCCAACCATGGGGGGTGGGCTACCACTGAACGCCTTTGCCAATCGCATGGATACGCCCATTATCGTGTTGCCGCTGGCCAATCACGACAACAATCAACATGGCGAGAACGAAAATCTCAGGCTACAAAACCTGTGGGACGCGATGGCGGTTTATGGTGTGGTACTCAGCAAGTTTGGCGAACGCTAGCTGCTTTTTCTTGCCTAACGCCCGCCGGATAAATCTATCGTTGTTCCGGTTGCATAAGAGGATTTGTCAGACGCCAGCCAATAGATTGCTTCAGCGATTTCTTCCACGGTACCGCCGCGCCCGAGGGGAACTGAAGGCCCAAGGCGCTGGACTCTGCCCGGCTCTCCGCCATCAGCATGTATTGTTGTATCAATGATGCCTGGGCGAACGCCGTTCACGCGAATGCCTTCGCCAGCGACTTCCAGCGCCAGGCCTCGGGTGAAGGTATCGATAGCCCCTTTGGTGGCAGCATAATCTGTGTATTCGTTAGGGGAGCCCAGCACTGCAGCGATGGAAGAAACATTCACAATGGTTCCGCCCTCACCGCCGCTGGCTGTGGACATCCTTTTAACAGCTTCCCGGCTGCAAATAAAGCAACTCGTCACGTTAGTCGTGAACAGCTTGTTGATACGATCGGCATCCATGCCCAGCAAGCGACTCTGCTTGAGCAGGATGCCGGCATTATTCACCAGGGTAGTTAATGTGCCGAGCTCTCTATCCACTGTCTCGAACAGCCGCTGCGTATCTGCCTCAAGCGAGACATCTGCCTGCACTGTAATACACGCAACCCCTGCGGCCCTGACGTCTCTGGCAACATTTTCAGCCGCCTCTGCGTTTCGAAAGTAATTGATGCAGACTCCATAACCCTGACTGGCAAACAAGCGTGCACTGGCCGCGCCGATGCCACGGCTACTGCCGGTGATTAATGCAATCGGTCGCTCAGTCATTGGCGTCTTTTCCTCCGCAAGCAAGTTCGAGAGAGCGCTTAGTGAGTGAATGCATAACCAGTCACTGTTAGAATGATGACAGCGCAATGTTGAATGCAATGATTCTAACATCGACTATTAATAAGCCAATCTCTCAAGCTACCGACCAGAAAAACAATTGAGCGAATTCACCGAATACTTTGATGAAAGCGCCCGCGTCCCAGTACGGGAAGACGAGACAGTCTCCGGTTGGTCAGTAGGCATAGTAATTTTCGGCATCTGCCTGACTCTGCCTACCCTTTATACCGGTGCGATTACAGCAGAGCAGCTGGGGTTTATCGGCACCGCCAAGGCAGTCGGACTAGCCTCCCTGGTTCTTTCTATCATGTCTATACCCGCGGCCATCGTCGGTGCGGAAACTCGCCTTAGCAGCTACTTGATAATCGAATTCGTTTTTGGGCGCCGTGGTTCAGATTTTGTGAATGCCCTGCTCGGCCTAACACTCCTGGGTTGGTTTGCAGTCACTGCAGGCTTTTTCGGAGAGACCCTCGCCATCGCGTTCGAGGAGATGTTCGCGGTGTCACCGCCTACCTGGCTACTCACCCTGATCTCCAGCGTGTTGATACTGATCACCACTATCTTTGGCTTCAAGGCCATCGACCGACTCGCTCTGTTCGCGGTACCGCTGCTGATTTTATTTTTACTCTACGTGTCAAACCTGTCCCTGGCGGACTCCAGCTGGGAAACCGTGCTTAGCACGGATGGAAGCAACCCCACCTATTTCAGCACGGCGGTGTCCACCGTGATCGGAAGCCTCATCGTCGGCGTGGTATTGATGCCGGACTTATCCCGTTACGCCAGGTCGGTAAAAGACTGCGTGTCTGCCTCGGTGCTGGGCAACGGGGTCGGTAACTGTTTTTCCATGTTAATGGGTGTGGCTCCTGCCATCGTCACCGGCTTGCTGGACCCCATGGCCTATATGATTGCCCTGGGCCTGGTGGGAAGCGCCTTTGTCATACTGGTATTCGCGACCTGGACTACTAACAGTGTGAACCTTTATAGCACCACACTGGCCGTGGCCATCATAAAACCCAAAATCCCTGAATGGAAACTCACGGTCGCTTGCGGCGTGATTGGCACGGCACTGGCGATGATTGGCATCACCGACTATTTCATTGGTTTCCTGGAATGGCTGGGTGTTATCGTGCCGCCGGTAGCAAGCATCTACTTGACCGACTACTTTGTGCTTAAGCAGAAAAACTACTCTCTAACACTGCAGGACAGCCTGCCGGACTATGACCGCGCCGCCATCGTGGCCTGGGTGATCGGCACCGCGATCTCCGCTTTTACGTTCGTGAGTGAATTTTCACTCTCGACTATTCCAACCCTTGATGCTCTGGTAATTACTGCGCCAATCTACCTGATCTGCCGCAGACTATGGCCGGCAAAGTTACAGCGCAGTGGAGTCGTGAATTAATGCGAATCGGTATCGATGTTGGCGGCACCCACACCGACGCGGTGTTAATGGACGGCATGGACATCGTAAGCTCACACAAGGCACTCACCAGCAGTGATGTGCGACAGGGCATCATGGAGGCGCTTGATGCCGTTATGCTGGACGCTCATGTCACTGCCACCGCCATCGACGCCGTTATGATTGGTACGACCCATTTCACCAATGCCGTAATCGAGCGCAAAGAGCTTTGCCCCACTGCGATTATCCGCGCCTGCCTGCCCACGGGTTCAGGTTTACCGCCAAAGTGCGACTGGCCGGAAGACATTGCCGCGGCACTCGGTGACCACCGCTACATGATCGGGGGTGGTCACCTGTTCAATGGTAAAGAGATTGCACCGCTCGATGAGCGCGCGCTGGATCTGGCCATCCATGACATCGTACAAAAAGGCTTAAAGTCGATTGCCGTGGCAGCGGCTTTCTCGCCCGCGAACGCCGACCATGAGTTAGCCATCGCGAAATATCTTAGACAGCGTATTCCAGATGCCAATATCACCGTAAGCCATGAAATAGGACGCCTTGGCATCCTGGAACGCGAAAATGCTGCGCTGCTAAACGCGGCCCTGGGCAAGCTCGCCCATCGAGTGGTGTCGAATATGCAGGCGGCACTGGGAGAGCGAAAAATTCATTGCCCATTCTATGTCAGCCAAAATGACGGCACCTTGATGTCGGCGGACTATATCGCCCGCTACCCTGCTCTGACTTTTTCGAGCGGGCCCACCAACAGTCTGCGCGGCGCTGCCATTCTCTCCGGTATTGCCGATGCCATCGTCGTGGATATAGGCGGGACTACCGTAGACGTTGGCGTGTTGGCGAAGGGGTTTCCCAGAGAGAGCAATAGTCACATCGATGTAGGCGGCGTTCGCACTAATTTTCGCATGCCGGACATCTTGCCCATAGGACTCGGTGGCGGCAGCCTAGTGACTGAAAACGGAAACCGACTCGGACCCCAATCCGTGGGTCATCGCCTGGTGAAGGAAGGCCTCGTGTTTGGGGGCTCAACCCTCACGGCGACTGATATCGCGGTGGCCAATGGCTCGGCAGATGTGGGTGACGTTTCCCGCGTAGCCGATCTAGACCCAGCGCTGGTTGAACGCGCCACAGTCACCATGCACCAAATGATTGATGATGCGGTGGACAAGATGCGGCCCAGTGAAGAGCCGGTGCCCGTAATCCTTGTAGGCGGCGGCGCTATCCTGGTCTCGCGAGAATTAAGCACTGCCTCTGAAGTTATTCATCCTGAGCATGCCGGTGTCGCCAATGCCATTGGCGCCGCCATCGCCCAGGTCGGCGGCGAAGTTGAACACATTGTAAGTTACGCAAAAATAAACCGAGATGATGCGCTCGCAGCAGCCACCGAGGAAGCGCGGCATAAAGCCATGGCTGCAGGCGCCGACCCGGACACACTCAGAGTGCTGGATATGGAAGAAACCACCATGAGCTACATGGACGATGACGCCGCCAGGATTCGCATCAAAGTAGTTGGAGACTTGAAACAAACCCCATGAAAATAATTGGTGCTGAGCATATTAAAGATCTTTGTGCCGGTGCAGCCTTTCTGGCAACCGGAGGTGGCGGCGATCCCTATGTCTCGCAGCTTCTGGCAGAGCAGCTGTTAGAAAAGTATGGTGCCGCGACATTGATTTCTCCGGAAGATCTGGCCGACGATGCTTTTGTCGTTAGCATCGGCATGGTTGGCGCCCCCACCGTGACCTTGGAACAGCTGCCAACCGAAGAAGAAGCCATCGGTGCGCTCAACAAGTATGAAGAGATTACTGGCAAGAAAATTGACGCCGTGATTCCGTTCGAAGTAGGCGGTGGTAACAGCACCATTCCACTGTTTGTCGCTGCAATTAAAGGCATTCCCTGTGTCGATGGTGACGGCATGGGGCGCGCGCTCCCGGAGGCGCAGATGATGACATTCCCTATCTATGGTGCCAAACCAACACCCGCTGTAATCATGGATGCCTTCGGTAATTCGGAACTCCTGGAGTGTGAGGATGCGCTTACCTTCGAAAAAGAAATACGCGCCAAAGCCGTCGCCATGGGTGGCATGATTTCATCGGCGGAACACGGTATGAGCGGGGAACTGGTCAAGCGTAGTGCAATTCCTCACACCATCAGCTTCGCCGTGGAGCTCGGAAGATTATTGCGCGGTCATGGTGGCGTGATAGATGCCATTCAGGACAACCTGTTCAAGCTGTTTGCAGAAAGTGATTATGGCGTCATTAAGCACTTGTTTACTGGCAAGGTCGTCGACAGCGAGCGCAAGATTATCGGCGGTTACGACGTAGGCACAGCAACACTGCAGGGCTTTGGCAGCACAGGTAGTGGCGGCAGTAATGGTGCCAGAGACAACGCCGAGACTAAAATGGAACTGCTGATCAAAAACGAGTACCTGGTGGCAAAGATTGGAGACAGAGTCGTAGCCAGCGTGCCAGATCTTATCTGCGTTGTGGAACAGGAAACCTCGCGCTCACTCAATGCAGAGCGCATGCGTTACGGTCAACGTGTCGCAGTGTATGGCATAGGATGTACACACCACTACCGTACACCCGAAGCTCTGGCAGTCACCGAGCCTCGTGCCTTCGGATTTGATTTGGACTATGTGCCCCTGGAGAAAATTTCTATCGACTAGTGGCTGGCAAAAATTACTCGCGGCTATCGAACCACGCCTGTTCAATGGCCCTGGAAAAATTGTAGGGAGATAGACTCACATCATTACAGAGAATGATGGTAGAGACCTCATCATCGGGATAGCGTGAATAGTAAGTCGTAACCCCCAACCATCCCCCACCATGAGCGATCCGCTTGCGCCCATCAAGCTCACCGATATTCTGACCGTTGGCGTAGAGCGTGCCATCACCGCTTGGAAACACACTGTTTGGCGTCAGGAACTGTGCCATTAACTCCTCTGGATTGCTGCCCAGGCGCGGATTGTAGAAATGCTGGTCCCAGATCGCCAGGTCTTCAACATTAGTATGTAGTCCACCATCTCCTACCCAGAACAGATTGGTCATGTCGGTAACATAGCCTTCGTCAGAAGGCCGGTAACCGCTGGCACGATTCCTTACAATTTCAGAAGGTTCGTCACTAAAGAATGTATTACCCATTCCCAGCGGTTGGAAGATTCGTCTGTGCGCATACTGACGTAGCGTTTCGCCAGACACTTCTTCGACTAGCATAGAAAGCAAGAAGTAACCCAGGTTACTGTACTCATACTTTTCATTGGGTGGGTGGCGTAGCGGTGCTCGCTTTACCACATCATAGAATTCCGCAATCGTAAGATAATCTTCATTGCCGATGCGAAATGGGCCTCCCGCTGCCGACTCAATGTTGAGACCACCTTCTACCTCACCAGCATCACCGCCGGAGATGTAGTCGTAGTCCGCCATGCCACCAATGTGGCCGAGTATGGAATTAATACTGACTGGCACTCCATAGTCCAACAGCTCTGGATGCTTACGTATATCGTCATCAAGATTGATCTTGCCCTCATCTGCCAATAGCAGCACCGAGAAGGCAGTAAACTGCTTCGATACTGAACCGATGCGATGCAGATGACTGCCATCAAGAGGCACACCTAATTCCAGATTAGCCAGCCCGTATCCGGCTTGATGAATGAGTTGGCCTGCAGCGACAACGCCGACGCTGCAGCCCGGATCCACGTCCCTGTCGATGTCAGCGAAAATAGCGTCGACGCGATTATTGAAGTCATCGGCCTGCGTACCGCAAGCGAAAAAGATCAGCAGTACAGACAGAAAGCTTCGAAGTGTCATTACAAATTTCTCTGATGGAAGTTAGTCTTGGCATGATAGAAAGCATGCATAGTTTACTAATTGACTTGCAACGCTCACGGCTATTGCGCCCGAATGCTGTTTGCGCATCTAACAGTCAGACAGCTAAAGCCAATTAAAATTACAAAATTACTTAACTCCAAGTCGGAGGGAATACAGCTCTAGCGCTTCACCTTCCGGGTTACTTAATGTTTTGCTGAATGAAAAACTCAACTTTTCCAATAAGGTGATTGACTGTGCATTTTCCGCCACGGTAATAGCCCACAACTCCGGCAGCTGCAGCACCGAGTCGGCGTACTCTATCACCGACAGGGCAGCCTCTCGAGCAAACCCTTTGCCCCAAGCCCGCTCGAGAAAGCCGAACCCAAGGTCGACCTGTTCGAGATAAGGGCGCTTGACTAAACCACAGATGCCGATTGGCAGCTGACTGGATTTTTCAGCAACTAGCCAGAACCCCATACCCTCTTCATAGGCTGGGAAGATTCGTTCCTCCAAGTAGTCGAGCGCGGCGGGTGCCGAGTTTACATCGTGCTGTCTGATAAATTTCCGCCAGGCCGGCTCATTGAGTAGTTCCAGCATGAAGGACGCATCAGCAGGCGTGGCCTGACGGATCAGCAGTCTGGGCGTATCTTTGGCGACGATAATGTTTACTCCTTCTAGGATGAGGAATTCATGGCCAGGTCCACAGCAGACACGGCCATCGCCCAATTCATCCTAACTTCCCTGAGTGGGGAAATTCACCACTTTAGAGGCTTTTCAACCGGGCATTAGTCACTTCGAGATTCTCTAACTGTCTGTTTTTAATGAATATAATAAGTTGGCACGGTTCTCGCATTTACTTTAACCATAAAGCTACAACTTAGCGAATTTAGCACGAAAAACGCAATACCGCGTTTGCGGAGAACATTATGAAAACCCTTGGCAACCTGGTTGTAATCTTTTTGGTCATTATTGGCATGCTGGCCCTTATTCCCCTCGCCGCGATGGGCGTCAGCATCGTTT
>Ga0181558_10000512_pt1 | contig 36033 bp, 26 predicted proteins | sample 011ome_22_FD_133754 | JGI IMG/M metagenome (GOLD analysis project Ga0181558, IMG submission 133754) | Coastal salt marsh microbial communities from the Groves Creek Marsh, Skidaway Island, Georgia - 011507BT metaG (megahit assembly) | ecosystem: Environmental > Aquatic > Marine > Intertidal... | reverse complement strand
GCTCCAACTGCTGGGGACGTCGTCGAGATTGAGGCGCGTGAGATCCTCGCTCTGGAAGCGAGTGCTGAGGTCGAAGGCGGAACGATTAGTGGCGGGATTCGATTCTATTTCCGGAATACACCAGGTGACCCTCTGTTGGGGACCCTGATTGAATCCGTTCCGTCGGCGCCCTACACAACAGAATTCAGCAGCCTATCGGAAGGTGTCTTTTACCTCTATGCCGTCGCCACATCGTTTGAGAGAATCACGGGTGTGACTGCCACGCCGATTGAAGTGAGAGTCACATATAGCCAAGAAGAGCTGTTCATCAATAATATCTTCGATAGCATACTCGGGCGCAGTCCGACAGATAGCGAGGTGGCCGATGGCTTAGAGATATTGGATGGCTCGCTGGAATCGCAAACCGCTTATGTGGTTGATCTGCTAGACTCTTCCGCGCTGGACGACACCGATCTAGCGATGCTGGTTAATCGCACTATGCTCGGTGAATGGCCAGACGCTGAGGAGCTGGCATTTGCTCGCGCTAATTTGTCTGGAGGCACAGTAGGATCGAGTAGCCAGACGGGTAGTATTGAGTTCGGTGCTACGGAGACATTTGAGTTCTTCTATAACGTGGGAGATGCTGTCACTATGCGTGTTACGCAGGATAGCGCAGCTGGTAACCCTCTTAGAGATGCCACTCTGACGGTCAATAGCCCGAGCGGTGCTCAAGTTGGATTTTCGGATGATAGTATCTTTGGTTTGGACCCATTGCTGACTTTCACTGTGACTGAAGCGGGCACTCACACTGCGATTGTCGGTGGTTTCTCGCTACTCCAGTCGGGTGATTTCACGATTACCTCGCTTTCGACAGGTTCAGGAAGCTCGAATGCCGCTTCGGCGCAATCACTGGTCACCGCGTTAATTCCAGAGTTTGAAAGTCGTTTCAGGATGACTTTCCCGCCAGTGTCTGTTGCAGGGCAAGCGGCAAACGATTTGGTGACGCAACTGTTCCGCAATAAGCACAGTACTGCGCCGAGTGCACTCGCGCTGAGCCGCTTGTCTCTGTCTTTGACGGGCGTGGATACGAACGTTGGGCAACTGATAGTTCCGGGCTATTCAGGTAGTACCGCTGCATTTGTAGCTGCATTCGCCCTGGATAATCAACTCAGCCAATATCCAGGCCTCTCCAGTGAGCTGCTTTATTCAGTGCCGAATGATGCGACTAAGGACATGCAGACGGCATTGCTCATTGCGACGCTGCTCGACGAAGATCCGACAGACGCACAGATTGCAGAATACGCTGGCATGACTAATGAAGAAGTGGTCGAGGCGATTCTGATCGAAAGCCTCGACTTGGGTTCTACTCTGCCGGAAGCTTTGTCTGAGGCTGTTAGTCAAGGTGGCGACTGGTATTACCTCGAGTGGATCGGTTCTTTTGCTCATAGTGGCAATAGTGACGATGATTGGATCTATAGTATGGATCTCGGTTGGCTCTACATTGCGCCTACTTCGACCTCTTCTGGAGCATTTCTGTATTCTTCTGCAATGGGCTCTTGGCTGTATGGTAGTTCTAGTCTGAACCATTTCTTCTATCACTATGCTGCGCAGTCTTGGGTCTTCGTCGCTCGTGGCAATGCTCCAGGGAGCGCGGTCTTTTTCTATAATACGAATACTTGGGTGCAGGTGAATCGCTAGCAGTTAACCTGATCACGTGCGGTCTTCAGATTTCAGCTTCGTAGGGGCAGCTTATTTAGGCCTGCCTCTACGGAGCTTCTTTATGACGAGTGGGCTCGTTTTGATTGCTCCGGTTCTGGAACTGCGCACACACCGTAATGACGCTTGATATGACAGGGAAAACGATCGTCATCCTTAGTTCCTCGACGGGGGGAGGGCATGATATGCGCGCAGTCGCGTTGGCTGAGTGGGTGGAGCGGTTGCATGGGGATTCGGTGTCGGTCACGCGCTGGCAAATCTTAGAGGAAAGTTCTCGGCTGGATCGTTTCGGGGTCGGCTTGTATAATTGGATTCAACGGCATGCGCCTTGGGCACATCATCTCTATTTCAATTTCCTGGAGTTGGCGGGACTGCATCGTCGCGCCGGACAAATTCATGGCGCTGATCGCTTTCGGGCTAGATTGAAGGCGCTGAATCCAGATATCATTGTCAGTACGCACGACCATTTGAATCATGGTTATTTTGAATTGGCGAAACAGTGTCTTGGCCCGTCGCTGCGTTGTTTGACTTACTGTGGCGAGCTGTCGGGTGGATACGGATTTTCGCGGCACTGGGTCAATCCCGAGGCGGACGGTTTTATTGCCGCAGTCGATGCCTGTGCGAGCGCAGCTGCCTCACTCGGAATGGCGCCAGGCAAGACAAAAGTGGGTGGTTTCCTGTTGCGCCCACAATTTTTTACAGCCGAAGCAGAGCGTGCGACTCGACTTAAAACGCGGCAGGCCTTATTGGGCGAAGACGATGGCCGACCGCTTTTGTTGTTGGGAACTGGAGCCAATGGCGCGAATAATCATGCGGCGATTATTGAAGCGCTCCGTGAGATCAAGACGCCACTGAGGATCGTCGCTCTCTGCGGACGCAATGCAGTGACTTTCAGACAACTTGAAATTCTGAATGAGGAAATGGAGCAACACCGGATCATTCCACTCGCGTATCGTGACGACATGGCTGCGATTTTGCGTGCAGTCGATTTGGCCTTTGTCCGTCCCGGCACCGGCACGACCAGCGAATGTATCGTTTGTGGCTGCCCCATCGTATTTAACGGTATCGGCGGTGTGATGCCTCAAGAGCGTATCACGTTGAAGTATTTGTCTACGAAGGGGATTGCTGTGCCATTGGTGCGTCGTCCCGCTAAGCTGGCGGCTATAGTTGAGCAGTGGCTTTCGGCTGAGGCGCAGGGCAACGGGGGCAAGCAACGCGAGGCCTTTGCGAATATTAATCGAGGCTTGAGCCCGGCTGGAATTGTGCAGGAAGTATTGCAATCTGCCTGTGGCATTCGCCGAGGATGAGCATTACTTGAGCAGCTAGCGTTTTGCTGTGAGTCGATCAAGCCGGGTGAGTTCTTGCACCCGCATCGTAATGGGTTCATCGGTCACGCGCATAGTGGTGGTGGCTTGGAGAAATCGCTCCATTTGATTGATCGTGCGATAAAGACTTATCTGGATTGCACTCTTGGTTCGTGCCTGAGTATTTTGGGGTGTAGATGCTGAAACATATAGCCAAATTATTAAGTGTTAAAGAGGAGAGCAGTATTCTAAAGCGCTGTGAAGCGGATGAGTCTACCAAGCTGCGGCATAAGTATGCGCCTTATTATGATCTGTTTGATCGGCAGGAAGGCTCCCATGTCTGGCTTAATGGGAAAGAGCTGATCCTCTTGAGTAGTAGTGACTATTTGGGGCTGAGTGACCATCCGAGTGTAATCGAGGCTGGCAAGAAAGCTCTGGAGCAATGGGGGGCCTCATCCAATGGTGCGCGTGTGGCAAATGGTGGGCGCGCGTATCATCGCGAGCTCGAAGACGCTTTGGCTCAGTTTCTTCAAGTGGAGGCCGTGCATGTGCATGCGGCGGGTTATTTAAGTTGTATGTCTGCAGTGCAATCATTCGGGCAACGTGGCGATCTTATTCTGGTGGATAGGAATGTGCATTCTTCTCTGTGGTCCGGCATCCATAGCAGCCTCGCGCGGGTCGAGAAGTTTAGCCATAACAGCCCCGCTTCGCTGAGAAAAGTACTGAGCTATGAAGAGGCGGCGACTCCGAAGATGCTGGTATTCGAAGGGGTGTATTCGATGGAGGGGCATATTGCGCCGATCCCCGAGTTTTTAGAAGCGATTCAGGGGCAAAATACGATGACGCTCATGGATGATGCCCATGGCTTGGGTGTCTTGGGTAGGGAAGGACGAGGCACGGCGCATCATTTAGGGGTGAATGGGCAAGTGGATTTGATTTGTGGCAGTCTTTCTAAATCGCTGGGTAGTGTCGGTGGGTTTGTTGCCGGGCCACGCTGTCTGATAGAATATATGCGTACGCATTCCAAGCAAACACTGTTTTCGGCTGCTTTGAGCGGGGTGCAGTCGGCTTGTGCGTTGGAGGCGCTGCGTGTGTTACAAGCGGAGCCGCAACATATACGGCGACTGTGGGCGAACGTGGAGCGTTACCGGGAGTTCTTGCTCGATCTTGAGCTGGACTTATGGAACAGTGAAACACCCGCAGTTCCAATCGTGCTAGGAGATAAGAAGAAAGCTTATTATTTTAGACAGGCGCTGTTGGAGAAGGGCGTTTATACGACGTTGGCGATTGCGCCGGCCGTGCCGCCGAAGAAAGAGCTGATACGCACTTCCATCTCCGCGCGTCATACGGATGCGGATTTAGACCGGATCTTCGAAGCGTTTAAGTTTGCCGTGAGAAAGGTGCTCTGAGTGTGTGCTTTTCAGTGCGGCGGTTTGAGCTGCCAGCACACGCGTTGCGTTGATCGAGGCGTTGAAATTGAGCGTGACCCATGCATGTGCCGATTTTCGCCATCGTTGGCGTTCGGCAGGGGTTGCGCGGATGTGCCGGATTTTGGTGCTCCATTCTTTGGGACGATCAAGCGGTAGTAGCGCGCCGGTTTTTCCGGATCGAATCACTTCCGAAGTACCTGCGACTGCAGAGGTCAGGACTAGAACGCCCGCAGCCATTGCCTCGCCGATGACATTTGGAAATCCGTCCCGGTCGCCGGAGCGTGCAATTTTCCCTGTGAATAGAAAGAGCTGCGCCCAGTTCTTGTAATGTGCATTGACCTCCTCATAGGGCAGTGCTCCGCAGAGAGTGACGTGAGCTTGTAGGTTCTTTTTCAGAATCGCTTGTTGCAGGGCTGCGCGCAATGGCCCACCTCCGATGATTCTTGCTTCAAATGGGATGCCATCTGCGGCGAGCTGAGCATAAATGTCTAATTGTTCGAAATAGCCTTTCTTTTCGATCAGACGCCCGACGCTGAGTATGCGGATTTTTTCGGGCCAAGCGAGTTGCTCCGCTAGGGGGGGAATGGTATTCAGCCCGCGTCGTATCAGCCGAACCTTATCTTCAGCCGCTCCTTTTTTTAGGAGACTGATGCGTGCATCATCGGTGGAAGTGTGCACGAATCGGGCTGCCTCGATTTTGGGGAGAAGTAAGCAGTCGCCGCCATCGCTGTGGATGTCATAGGCATGCGCTCCCATGCTAAAAGGGATGTCGTTCAGCTTAGATAGCAGGAGAGCCGCTGCGGCGGGTGCGGTCGCCCAGACGGCATGAATCAGATCCGGCGGATTCTTTCTGAAACGCTTTGCGTAAGCTATTGCGAATGCGGCACCGACGAGATTCTCCAGCAGGTTGATCGGGCATTTAGGCGGTGATCGATCGTATAGTTCAGCCAGTTCGAGGAAGGAGTCGGGCTTTCGCCAAATTTCGATCAGGAAACGAAAGGGAAGCCGGAGCTGGTCTTTCCAGCAGAAGTGCTGCAATGGGAAGCGATTGAAGCTCCGACCGCGCCCGCCGAGGAATGAGAACAGCGTGATTTCCAGGTTGGCGTGATTGGCCAATCCATTGACTTCCCTTTGAAGGAAACTCTCCGATATCTTTGGGAAGGTGGTGAATAGATAGGCGATACGCATGGGCAGGAGGGGCCAAGACCTAGCGATTGTAGTAGTGCCGTATCAACTGTAGCAGACACTTTCTTGGTAAGAACCTGCGTCCCAGAGGTGCGATCACTGACTGAAAGAAATCTCCGCTATGCAGCACCCCGGAGTTCTCTTTTTTAAGAGCTTTAATCAGATCGGCTGCAGCTTTTTTAGGGGACGGCGCTCGTCGATGTTGTTGGCGCAGGAATTCCAAGTAATCAGGATTGGTGGTGCTTTGGCTGACTGCCTTGGTGTCAATAAATGAAGTATTGAAGTCGCCTGGGCGAAAATCAATCACCTTGAAGGGGGCATTGTTGTCAAGCTGGAGGCTTTCGGTAAACGCGCTTAGCCCTGACTTTGCCGCATTGTAATAGGGCATGTCTGGGATGGGGAGTTCGACCGCCAAAGAGGACACTTGCACGAGGCAAGCCGGGGTGCGCGGCTTTTTTTGGCACTGCCCTGCAAAGGATCGAGTCATTCGAATCGGAATATGCAGCATCAGTTGAAAAGTGGCGTCAATCTCCTGTTGTGAGGGGGACCACGCGCCTCCCAGTAGTCCATGACCAGCATTGTTGATCCATAGTTCCGGGGAGGCCTGCTCGATTTGAGTGAGCGCTTGTGCAACTTCGGTCGGGTTTAACAAGTCGGCCTGAATATGGGTGTAATTTTTGGGTGGTGAAGTAGGTTGGCTGCGACTGATCCCGATGATGCTGAGCCCTTCCTCCGATAGCTGTTTTGCAATCTCAAGTCCGATGCCAGAGGATGCGCCGGAGATCACGGCGCAGCGATAGCCTTGCTTTGCAAGCGCGGTAAGTTTCGGGGAGCGGCACATTCGTTTGGAGTGTGATTACCTAGGCGCTCCAATGTTTGAAAATAATGCTGACATTGGCCCCGCCAAACCCGGAGCTGTTGCTCATCACGATATTGGCGCGGGTCAGGGCGTTGTCCTTCGGCAGGTGGATGCAGGCACAGTTGGGATCGATTTCTTCGAGATTGGCGGTGCCGGGGGTAAAGCCTGCTTGTTGCGCTAACACTTCCAGGGAGATTTCGAGTGTTCCTGCCATCGACAGGCTGTGACCTGTCAGTGCCTTGGTCGATGCGGTTGATAATCCGGCGTGTCCTTTGAAAATACGATGAATTGCTTTGGCTTCGACAATATCGCCTATGGCTGTGCCAGTGGCATGCGCGTTAATATGGTCAATCGCAGTCGGAGTTAGGTCAGCATCTTTGAGCGCAAGTGTCATCGCTTGGCATAGTCCGATACCTTCGGGGTGTGGCTTGGCTGGCTTATAGCCGTCAGAGCCCTGCCCCCAGCCCAAGAGTTCGGCCAATATAGGAGCTCCGCGGGCGGTGGCGCTTTCTAGGGACTCGATGATCAGTGCAGAGGCGCCGCCGGAGCCGACAAATCCATTGCGGCGTCGATCAAACGGTAGACTTGCAGTGTCGGGATCTGTGGATGTGGATAGCGCGTGCATGCTGCCGAATGGTAGAATGGTATCTAAGTCGCCATCTTCGGCGCCGACGACAATCATACGTTGTTGACGACCCAGTTTGATTTGATCCATCGCAAATCCGAGCGCATGAGCCGAGGACGCGCATGCGGAGGCAAATCCGCAGCCAGCTCCCGTGATCGAAAAAAGTGCACTGAGGTTGTAGGAGAGCGTGCCGACTACAGAGTTGATCACGCCATGTGGGCTGCTGCGTGCAACGCCTCGCTCGTGTAGGCAGTTTAGGTTATAGCGTAGATTAGTGGCAGATCCTGCAGAGGCCGTGAATAGCCCAGTCTCATCGCCCAATTCGAGGCTGCTTAGCTGTGCATGCCCAAGGGCTTGCGTGACTGCGTGGTAGGCATAGAAACAGTGCGGGTTGAGCGCTTTTAAATTTTCTTTGTTCAGGCAGTGTCCGTTCGGGGACGTCCAGTCTTCAGCGTAGCGGCTGCTGGTATCAAAGTCCGGAATTTCGGTGCCAATCGAGATACTTGAACCCTTGAATCCTGAATACTCTTTGCGGTGTGAAAATCCGTGCGTCTGAGTGTTTAGTTTTTGGGTAATGGTGCCTAAGTCATGACCCAGTGCGCAGGCTAGACCCATTCCCGTGATGACAATACGTGGTGAACTCATTCAGTTGATTCGTTATTGCCCTAGAGTGATTGGCGTTTCTCGATGATGTATTTCTTAAGTGCACTTAAGGTCTGTAGGCTTTTTAGTGCGTCGCCGACCAATTCAATTTCAAGTGCGTCTTCTAGGGTCATGACAATTTCAACCATCGTCAGTGAGTCGATTCCTAAGTCATCGATGAAATGGATGTTCTCATCGGCTTTTTCCAGTTCTTCTTCGTAAGACTCGTCTATATTGCGCGCGACGATGCCACGAATGAAAATTTCGAGCTGACTCGGATCATTTGTTTCTTTGAACACGTGCAAAGCCTCTGTAGTCCCAGCGGGAGCTCTGCGCAATTCTTCTTCTAGGCGGTCGTCTACCATATATAATATGGAAATTGGAGTTTATCGGGCATCGCAAGTTCAAACTAGGCAATCGGCAGGTATCGTGTATGGTTCCTGATTTGATGATTCGCGCTATGGCGGAATCGAAGTTGGCCATTCACTTTGTAATTATGCCCTTGGAAGAGAGAGACCTATCCCGATCCGCAGTTATTCTGCTCGATCGTCTCCGAGTCGGAGGCACCGAAAAGCAGGGCGTCTGGCTCGATGCCGCACTTCGGCAGTGTGGCTGGCAATGTCATTTGCGGCTTCTTTTTCCTGAAGACACTGAGTGTGAGAGATCTTCTTCCGCGCCAGTTGCTGACGGTGGATTGGCAGTGCTGCGCTCTTTCCTTCGTGTATTACAGGAACTTCGTGATAGTAGACCTGATGTGTTGATTTGTATGGGACGCACCGCAAATTCGCTTGGATTTCTAGCGAAGCTGCTATTTCCGGGGCTGAAGTTAGTGACGACTTGTCGCACCAATCGGGCACTTCCCTTGCTCTACCGTTGTAGCCTGAGGCGATCTGAGCGTTGTATTACAAATTCCCAATGGGCGGCAGATCAAGTGGGGTTGGTGATCGCAGGTGCGCCTGAGCGTGTCGTACATATTGAGAATGCGCTGCTGCGGCCACATCTGTTTGATTTGGATAGGTCGCCAGCAGCCAAGGCTGCCGCTCGGATTGGTCTAGGGCTCGCTGCTGACACACCTGTATTGTGTAATATTTCGAGTTTTGTGCCGGGTAAGAATAAGGGGGATCTGCTCAGCGCGTTTGCGCGTAGTCGTATCGATCCCACTGCGGTGCTGCTGCTCGTCGGCGAAGGAAGCGAGCGAGTGAAGTGCGAGCAGTATGCTCAGGAATTGGGCATTGGGGATCGGGTGCGCTTTTTCGGCAAAGCAGATGCGATTGAGCCGTTCCTTCAAGCCAGCGATCTGTTTGTTTCGACCTCATTGCGAGATAGCTTGCCCAATGCGTTGGTGGAAGCGCAGGCCGCCGGATTACCTGTGGTGGCCTACGATGTGGCCGGCGCGGCTGAGGCATTTGAGTCGGAACGGTCCGGATTGGCGGTCACATCGGGGGAGGTGGATGCGTTTGCTCGGGCGATTGAACGGCTGATGTCGTCGCCTAAATTGCGACATGATTTTGGCGCATATGCGCGCACTCGTGCTTCCGCGCTGTATGCCCCGGAGGTGATTGCCGCGCGCTATGATACTGTGCTGAGAGGCCTGCTTGACGTGTAGAGCTGATTGATCTATAGGAAGAACGTCATGCAACTGTTTTATGAGTGGAATTTATTAGCGTTTTCTTTACCACATTTTTCCATGTTTGTGAAAGGGCAAAAGCTCGATTAGCTGCTCCCATCTTAAATCGTATGTCAGGGTTCTGTAGAAAGAAACGGATCTGCTCACTGAGTTGATCGATATTCCCGACATCGACTAAAAATCCGGTCACGTTGTGTTGAATCGCTTCGCACACGCCGCCGGTATCGTAAGCCAGGCAGGGGAGTGCATAGGCTCCGGCTTCGAGATAGACGATACCAAAGCCTTCCACGCTTTTTTTGCGAGGCATGCTGGAGAGTGCAAAGACATCGGCAGCGGCGTAGCATGCTTTCAGTTCGTCCAGATTCGGGTTCAGTGCAAATTCGATATGGATGTTCGCTGCTTCAGCCAATCGCTTGAGGCTGGCGAGATAGGCACGATCTTTCGATGCCCCTGCGACCTTGTAGTGGAGCGTCTCTTTTTCGTCCTCTGATAAGAGGGCGAGTGCCTGGATGATTTGGTCAAACCCCTTTCTCGGATGAATGCGACCGACGCTGAGGAGTTTCATCATGCCAGACTTCATCGGCTGCAAAGGATCGTGGGCTTGGTGGACGGCGGCTTGGCGAAAGCTTTCTGGAAGGGCATTGTTGACCACCGTTGCTTTATCGCGGGCTTCTGGAAAATGCTGGAGTAGAGATTGAAGCACCGGAGTGGAGACTACTTGAATGGCGACGGCGTTGCGGAAGGCTCTTCTCGCCAGTGCACGACTGATTGGGTGGCTGCGCCAGCGTTCGATTTCGGAGCCGTGCAAAGTCAGCTGCACCTGGCCTCTGCTGTCTTTCTGGCTCAACAGCCCATAGGCAAGGATTGGGCCTGGTTCGGCGAGCAGATGAATGGCTGCGGGGTGCTGATGTAGGGTTTTGCGTAATTGTTGGCGCGTTTTCCAAACGCAGCTTGGATTGTGGCTACCGTGGTGGTTGCCCTGTTTTAGAAGGTAGCGGGGGGCAGTTCCATCGGGTGTTTGCGCACCCTTGGGGCCAATTACTACCACTTGCCCCATCACGCTAGCCGCGGCAGTGGCAAACTCGTGACAATAGGTGGCGATGCCGCCTCGGCTCGGGAAAAACTCGTGTGTATAAATGTAGAGCTCTCGGGGCATGGCGATCCGGATTCTTTGGAGGCAAGTGGGCGGCGTTACCCCTTTGCTGGTAAGAAGCGCCCATCTTGCATTGGCATCACTACGTCGCAGCGTTCTGCTAGTTGCATATTGTGGCTGACCATGACAAAGGCATTGCCTCGTTCGCGCGAAATGCTGCTGAGTAATTCAAACACGCTGGCGGCATTCTTATGATCCAAGTTACCCGTCGGTTCGTCGGCCAAGACGACTTGCGGATCGTTGGCCAGTGCGCGCGCAATTGCAACGCGTTGCTGCTCGCCGCCAGAGAGTTGATTGCCGAGGCGCAGTGCCTTGTCGGCGAGTCCGACGCTGTCGAGTAGTGACATCCCCGTGTCCCTCATTGCTTTTGGGCTCTTGATGCCCAACTTCCGCATCGGTATCATGACATTGTCTAAGACCGAGAACTCTTTGATTAGAAAGTGAAATTGAAAAACAAAGCCGAAAAATCGGTTTCTCAGTTCTGTGCGTTCATCGTCATGTAGATTCTCTGTGGCTTGGCCGGACAGAGTGATGCTGCCAGATTCCGCTCGGTCCAGCAGGCCGAGCAGATAGAGCAGGGTGGATTTGCCAGATCCGGAATGGCCGACAATGGAGTAGGTTTTGCCCTGCTCGATTTTTAAGCTCGCATCTCTCAAGGCATGCACACGGGTGAGCCCCTCTCCGAGGTGTCGATTTAAATGCTTAGCTTCTAAGATCGGTGGCATAAGTCTGTTGAGTTGCAGCGTTTTTTTAGCGGGCGAGGTTAGCTGCCTGAATTGCGAATCACGACGCCAGGTTCGAGCCGTGCTGCCCGGCGGGCGGGGAAGTAGGAGGCAATGCCGACGATCACGGTCGCGATGGCAGCGGCCCACAGGTAGTGGGAAATATCCCAATTTACAATGAACGAGTCAGAGGCAAAGATGCCTCGGATGCGAATCGGCAGGTGCGATAGTCCATAGGTAAGCGTCGCCGCAAAGGCGGCACCACACAGCACTCCCGCGCTTAGAACCATCAGTCCCTGATACATGAAAATATTCACAATATCTCCCCGTGTATATCCGATTGAGCGCAAGATGGCGATCTCGCGTGTTTTATCGATTACGATCATGGCGAGGGTGTTAAACATTCCCAAGCCGGCGATGAGTATGATAGAGGATACGGTGACTGCGGAGGAAATGCGCAGCACCTTGAATACTTGTAGCCAGGTACGCTCCCTCCATTGCCAGGAAGTGACGGCGTGAGACAAGCTGGCTTGCATACGTTCCGCAGTTTCAGGAGCTTTGGCGGGGTCTTCTAAATTAACTTGAATAAAGGAGGCACCATTGGGCCGGTCGAGTAGGATGCGTGCTGCGGGTAAGTGTAAAAAGATGCGCTCCTTATCCACTTGGCCAATGCCTGTTTCAAAGATCCCGGCGACCCGATAGCGTAGGTTCAGTTTGTGCGCCTCAATGAGCACGGAATCACCGGGGTTGATGCTGAGGCGGTGCGCTAATCGTTCGCCGATCAGGACTGCAAATGGATTTGATTTAAAGGCTTCGATTGAGCCACGAATGATCTGTTCTTCCAAATCGGATACCTGAAAGTGCGTTTCTGCATCAATCCCATAAGGGCGACAGCTGTGAGCGCGAAAATTGGCGTTGAGCATGCCGCTGCCACGAATGACTGGTGCTGCCGCGATGATGCCAGGGAAGCGCTGAATAGTGTCCATCAGCCGCTCGGGGAATTGCACCCCCGGAATATAGCGTACATTGCTTTCCAGTGAGATTTGGAAATTTGAGCCACGTTCGGCTTCCATGCTACGCATCGTGGATTGGAAGCGGTCTTCGACTCGGACCATTCCATCGACTCCGAGTATCGTTTTGATGAAGAAATCTTGAAACCCAGAGGTTTGTGCTTGGGTGACAATGAAAAAGCCGACGCCGAAGACGATCCCGCTAAAGCTCATGAGCATGGCTCGCTTGCGGGAGAGCAGAAAACGAAAGGCGATCAGGCAATTTGTGCTCACTCGTACTGTAACTCCTCGTTTGCCTGCGTGCTGTAAATCCTCTCGCCATCGCGCAGCTTGGCAGCTCCATCAATGATGACAGCTTCACCTTCTTCGAGGCCTTCCAGTATTTCGACCTGATTAAGCCCGCGGGCGCCGACGAGCACTTTTCGTAGTTGTGCTTGCTGATCGAGCGCCACAAAAACCGAGTCGCCGAACAGTGCCTGCCTAGGGATTAACAGTGTGTTGGACTTGCGGTTTCGTATAATACTGGCTTCGCCGGATAACCCAGGGAGGAGTAAGTGCGGGCGGATTTCTATTTTAAGGATGACTGTGTATTGTTGAGAGTCGGTGTCGGCACCCGGGATGAGGCGGGTAATAGTTGCCGGGAATAGTTTTGACCCGTAGGCGAGCAGGCGAACGGTGGCATCTTGTCCTACTTTGATGCCGGCAAAATCTTCTTCGTTAATTTTCGCAGATATCAGCAGACTTTCGCTATAAATACTGGCAATGCGTGTGCGTGCGGCGACTAGTTCGCCAGGGAAGGCGAAGATCCGATTGACGATACCGCTAGCGGGCGCATGGATTGAGCTGCGCTGGATTCTTAGTTCGATTCGCTTGAGTTGGTTCTTCAGATCTTCGAGCTGCTGTGTTTCGTCTAGCTGGGTGCGTAGCTGGTTTTCTTTCATCGCCTGAAATTCCCTGCGCCTACGTTTGATTTCCAATTCGGGATAATTTCCTGCGGCGAAAAGTCGTTCGTTGTTGTCCAGTTCTTCGCGAAACCTTACGAGGTTGATTTCTTCTTGCATCCTCAGTTCGAAGCGCCTCGTGCGGTGCTCGATTCTGGATTGCAGTGCTTCGGCCTCGAGCTGTAGGTCTGTGGTATCTAATTGAACCAGTAAGGCGCCTCGTTCTACTGCGCCTCCCAGTATGAGGTGAGATTCGATCACTCGACCGCCTTCTTCACCGCTGAGTGTTATGATTGATGCATGATCCACGCTAATAATTGCTGGGACTGCGTCGATGGCAGTGCCTCTCACGACGGGGCTCACCGTAACGTTTGTTCGGGTATAGTTTTGGAAGCCGGAAATGAGGGCAATTGTGGCAACAATCGCGATTAGGCCTGTAGTCAGTCGTTTTTTTATCGGGTCGGGCATTGTGCGGTGAATTCTCGCTAAATACGTATACGGCTGATCGTTCTTAATCGTCTGATTGGGTCAATCGTGTGAATTCTTTGTAGTCGGAAATTCCCATCAGTGTGTTCGCTCTGGCCTCGTATAGTTTAAAGCGCATCGATTCCAGCGCCAGTGCTGAGGCCTGTAGTTGGGGTGCAGTGCTACGGCCTGCCTGTAGATCCTGTTCCACTTTCAGGTGTTGATCTGTTTGGATTGAAAATTGCTGTTCCAGAATATTGAGCTCTCGGAAACGAAGGCTCAACGCATTCAGTATGCGCTGCTGCTCGAGCAGTAGGTCATCGACGCTGTTTTCCAGTTGTGCCTTTAGGCGGCGTTGTTTGATCTTAGCCTCCATTTTCAGGTGCTTGGTGCGAAAACCATCAAAGATATTCCAGCTAATGTTGATGCCGCCCATGACAGTGAAGAGATCGACGTCATTACTTGTAGAGGTATTTCTCTGCCCTTGTGTGCCTGATAGGAATAAGTTGACCAACGGGCGATCATTGGAGGCAATGATCGTTTGTTGTTCCTTGTGGTGGTCGAGGGCATTGAGTTGCTGTTGGATGGGGGACAGTTGGTAGATCGCAGATCTGCTGAGCGATTTTTTCTCCATATTTAGCCAACGCATTGCTTGTTCAACTTCGATTTCGGGGATTGAGGCTGTGGTTTTGAGTGGCTTGTCCCATCCATAATTTACTTTAAAACGTTTTGTAATCTGCTCTCTTTGCGTGCTGATGCGTTCTAGACTAAGGAGTGACCGCTCTTTCTCGAGTCGGATGGATCGTAGGGCGACCTCACTGATCTTTCCTGCCTGATATTGTAGCTCGGTACGTTTGATTTTCTCATCGGTGATACTTTGCTTTTGCACTTCGTTGCGATGTGATTGTTCAGTTAGGTAAAGGTTGAGGAAGTCCGCTCGTAGGTTGCGGGTCAAATCACTGCGTTTGCGCTCAAACTTTATTTCCGCCGCCTGGTCGCCTAATTGTGCTTGCTTGATGCCCGCCTCGATCGCGCCCCAGTGGTAAATTGGGCGATAAAGTTCGATCCCCGCACTCACCCTAAAGGAGGAAGTATCCTCGACATCGTCGCTCTGGTAGTATTCCTGGCGCGGCCCAATCTGGGAAAATAGTGTGGCGTTGAGGTAGCGACGTGCCTTGGCTTGCGCATAGCGCGCATCTGCTTCTGCCGCGTAAAAGGCGTGTGCTTGAAGCACTGGCGCATTGATCTCGGCTGAGGCGATGATCGCCTGGAGTTCTGGGTAGAGCGCTTCGGGTAGCAAGGCATCCAGATCGGGGCTGCTAGATGTATCCGCTGCCAGTGTCGGGATTGCGCTTAATACGGTTAAGCAGAAGAGTGAAATGAGAGTGGTATAACGCATGGTAAAAATATCTAGAGGAAGTATTTTAGAACGGCTGGATTGATTGGAGGGTTCAAGTTTAAATTGAATGCTATTTTTTGTTAGATTTGCACGATAGCTCGTCGCCTAATTAAAAAACCTTCAGTGCTGGAATGAAATATCGGCCGTTGCGCTCATCGAACCCCGCCAGGGTTGTAAAACAACGTTGGCCATCGAAGTGCGTAGAGGCGCCCCTATGTCTGCCTTGATCTGGGTGATCGAGAAAATGATGAGAAATTCCATCAGGCGAAATTTGATAATTTGAATAGCCGATGAAACTTCAAACCAGCAGTTTCTGTATGAACGCTTAATTTTCTTCCCCTTTGCATCTTGATCTTCTGTTCGCACTAGCAACGCTGGATCCGATCATTCATTAAAATATTCGATTTTCCTTATGAGAATTCTACTCACAGGCTGCGCCGGGTTCATCGGTTCACACACGCTCGACCGCCTCCTTGCTGACGGTCACGACGTTATTGGGGTCGATAACTTCGATCCGTTTTACTCAAGGTCGCTTAAAATGGCGAATCTTGCTGCGCACCTGAGCGACGAACCTGAGAGTGAGATCGTGGGAATGTGTGAAAGTGTGAAACTAAATAAATCTGCCCACTCCACATCCACGAGCTCGTTCGAGCTGCTCGAAGGCGATCTCGCTGACGACAGCACTTATAAAAAACTAAAGTTTCTTATCGGTGACAATTCCATCGACGCTATTATACACCTTGCCGCGAAGGCGGGCGTGCGTCCGTCGATCGAGGATCCGATCGGGTTTCAACGTGCGGGTGTGAATGTCACGCAGAACTTGCTGGAATTTGCGAAAGACGAAGGGATCAAACAATTCGTCTTTGCGTCCTCGTCTTCGGTGTATGGCGTGAATCCGAATTCCCCTTGGAGCGAAAGTGATGGGGTGCTTCAGCCAATCAGCCCGTATGCCAGCACAAAGCTCAGCGGTGAACTTCTAGGTCACGTGTATAGTCACCTGTATGGCATTCGTTTTCTTGGCCTTCGTTTATTTACTGTCTATGGGCAACGCCAACGCCCCGATTTAGCGATCAGCAAATTTGTCTGCCTGATTGAAGCAGGCGAGCCGATCCCTGTCTTCGGTGATGGCTCCACCCGCCGCGACTACACCTTTATTGCCGACATCGTTGAGGGTATCCTAGGTTCCCTCCATTATCAGAGCTCCAACTACGAAGTCATTAATTTGGGCAGCGACCAGCCCGTTACACTCTCCCAAATGATAGAGACGATTGAGTCAGTCGTTGGCAAGCAAGCGATCATCGACCGTCTCCCACAACAGCCTGGCGACGTGCCTCAAACTTGGGCAGACGTTACGAAGGCAGGTGAACTGTTTGGCTACAAACCAACCACGAGCTTCAAGCGAGGCGTTGAGAAATTCGTAGAATGGCGCAATGCGCAGCGGAGTTTCTGATTATTGTTAATAAGCCTGGCCTGTTCTACGCCACCAATAGGGGTCATCTCAAAGACGAATTGAGTGCGATATTCTTTATATCGGATCGCTGGCACAACAGCTTTCGAGTTGCGTTGCTTTAATAATTGCCGACACTCTATACATATTGTCCTTGTTTGATTATAAATTTCACTGATCTGTACTAATTGTATCCTGAACCCGCTTGTCTATGAAATCTAAATTATTCTGTTTTCTAGCTCTCGCGGTTCTGCCTGTAGCATTATTCGGCACGGCTAGCATCTTCGGTATTGCGTTGGTTAATGTAACTGGTGTCGCCGATTCTGACTTTGCGGTGGTACTAGTTGATACGAGCGGATCAGGCTTTAACACTGCAGCGCTTGCTACGCTAGCTGCAAATGCTGATCTAACTAGTTCGTCAACATATTCCGGGTTCGAAGTCTTAGTCACGACGGCAGCGAGCAACTTCTTAAGTAACGACATAGTTGTGGCAATTAACGCTGCCACATTTAATGTAGTCAGCTCGACTGTGGCTTCTGGAGATTCTTTTGGGATCCTCACTTTTTCCGGCGGGTCAACAACTTCAGTCGCTGCAAGTACATATGAAATCTGGACAGATGCTACATGGGTGATCCCTGCAGATGGTGCCACCAATACATTCAGTAATAACGATCTGGCTCAACTTGTGAGTGTTTCCGCAGGTTCTACTGGCACGGTCGGCACTACGAATTGGTATTCGGGTGCGTCGTTTTGGCAGGACGGTTGGCGCTATTTCGAATGGTTTAAAGGTTTTAAGCCCGAGGGGCCAAACTGGATCTACCACGGTCGCCACGGTTGGCTGTACACGCTGGGGCAGGATCCAAGCGGCATCTTCCTCTGGGATGGTGCGCTTGGGCGTTGGATGTATACCAATGAAACCGCCTACCCGTGGATGTATGCCTACGGCGCGGACGGGGGCTGGGTCTTCTTCTTCGAGGGCGGTCGCCCAGGTTCGCGTTACTTCAAGCGCGGGGATAATGGGCAAGTCCTTTCGGAGCAGAACTTAAGTTTGAATCCCTGACTCTGAGGAGCCGCGTGCGTTTATCGCACCCGAACGGGTCTGTTGTCGTGTGGTCCACGACCACAACCCGATTCTGTCGGGTTTATTAGAAGCTTGAGCTTTGCTTTAGATGCAGAATCAACCCAGAACATGACTGAACCATGGAAGTATATTATGATCTGAGTCGCTTGATGGAGCGAGCCGCTGCGGCTAGCCCTACGGGGGTGGATCGAGTGGATCTTCGCTATGCATTGTGGACTCGTGAGCAGGCGCCCACTTGGAGCGGTCTCGTGCAGCGGCCTGAGGGGTTGAGTGTGGTTGATGCCGACACGGTGAATCACTTGTTAGCAAGTCTCAGTCGGCGTTGGATTGAGGGGGCTAGGCCTGATGTCGGGACAGATGCCATCTGCGAACTTCCGGAGTATTGGGCGGTGGAAACCAAGCTGTCCATTCTTGAGAAAGCTGCACGTGTGAGTCTCGGCGAGCGACTGGAGGGGCGTAGGTTGCTGGACTGGCCATTTTATGCGCAGCCTAAGTGGAGTCGGCGATTGCTAAGCCTGAGGCGCAAGCCAGCGTGCATGGAACGCGCACTTGACCCGCAGGGGAGTTATTGGAATATCGGGCACAATTTTCGTTTTGAGAAGGCGGCAGCAGAGATCGCAACGAGGTTCGGCGGGAATAGCGTGATTTTTCTGCACGATGTTATTCCCTTGCTGCATCCGGAGACCCAGCGGGCGGTCAGCCGCCGGCATTTTCAGCGATTTGGTGAATGGGTGGATCGCCTGAATGGGCAACTAATTGTTAGCTCGCAGTCGACGATTGAAGATCTGAGCCAACTGCGGGAGCGCGGGATCGATTTGTTCGGCTCTCAGTTGGATTCCATGATTCAGTTACCGCTACCCGTGGAGCCTTCATTTGCTCAGGCATCCCGTGCGCGCACGGACTCGGTGAAGTCGGCCGAACCCTATTTTTTGATTTTGGGGACTTGGGAACCGCGGAAGAATGTCGAGGTACTACTGGATGTGTGGGAGCGCCTAGTCGTTGAGGGTGGTTGTCGAATTATTTTAAAATGGGTGGGGCGACGTGGGGAAATCTCACGCAGATCAACTGCTCGTCTTAAGCGCTTGAAGGCCATGGGTTGGGTCGAGGAGTTGGGCGTGGTTTCTGATCAGGATATTCAGGGATTATTTTCCGGCGCAACAGCGCTGCTCTTTCCTAGTGTCGCCGAGGGATGGGGCTTGCCGTTGGCTGAAGCTTTGGCTTCGGGCCTACCGGTGATCGCATCCGACTGTCCCGTTTGCCGTGAGGTTTCGCAGGGGCTGGCGGAGTATCGGAATCCTTCGGATCCTGAGGCATGGCGATTGAGTGTATTGGAATACGCAGCAGCTGATTCCAAGTTGCGACTGGCTCAACTCGAGAGGCTTGCGGGCTTTCGGGTACAGTCTTGGGAAACTTACTATGATCAGTTGGGCAAACGATTATCTTGAGGAGGCCTCCAGAGGCGCCCTTAAGCATGCGCGAAGGGGGCGGGTGACTTTAACGTTGTGTTCGATCAGGATTGTATGCCCAGCGGCTGTGCCCGGACAACATGATCGTCCCTGAAGACCCCGCTCCGCTCCGTTTTCAGGGGGCTCCTCTCATCCAAAGGCAAATTTGCCTTGAACCGGATCAACGAAGCTGTTCGCAAATCGCGACACACTTTAACCCGCAAAATGACTTTTCTAATCAAGTTGACAGGGCAGTAGTCAGCTTAAGTATGCACGAGATGAGTGATTTAGTGTTTCAGGTTGGACTTAATAGAGCAGGCACACAGTCGTTGTTTAGCGCTGTGAAATCTTTAGGCGGTTATAAAGGGATTCATTACCAATACGGAAATATTAGCTTAAAAGCAGTTTTAGAATCTGATCTGAGAAATAATAGACCTATATTTTCTGATTTAGTTGATAGTGGGGTAAATTATTTTTCAGATTTTTCATGGGACACAAACCTGTACTATTTGCTCATGTATCAATATCCAAACGCTAAGTTTATACTAACATATAGAGACGAAGGCTCGTTCATTGAATCCACTCGGAAGCACTGTGCTAAGCATAGACCAAAGAAACCATTCTACTTAAAATACTCTAAGGTTTTCCACGGTTCAGTTTCATTTTTCATGAACAAGCATAAAAATGACGAACGATTTCTTTTTATGAACATAATTGGAGGTGATGGATGGGAAAAGTTATGCCCGTTTTTGAATGTTGATGTTCCCGAATCGCCATTTCCAAACAGGGACGAAATCAGAAATTTATAGGTTCTTCTGCAAGTCATGATTGTAATAAGCCCAAAAGAACGCCAATCACACCCTTTTTGAAGTAAGGGTGTGAAGTTCTGGCTGAACGTGTTCACTGAGTTACAAAATCGTGGGCTACGTGACATTTTTTGTTGTTGTGTCGATGGGCTTACGGGTTTCCAGAGGTCATTGAGAACGTCTGCCCTCAGACCCGCGTGCAGCAGCGTACCCTTCATATGCTACGTAACCGCTTCAAGTTTGTCGGGTGGAAAGAGCGCAAAGAAGTCGCCGCTTAGCTGAAAAACATCTACACCGCACCCACTGCCTAGGCGGCCAAAGATGTTCTGATTCGATTCCCGCCGCTGGCACTATCAGCAAGAGCAAGCCGCCCACCCATCGATCCCGCCGTTTGAGATCGATATAAAAGACCTAGCCGCCCATTTTGAAGCGGTGACAGGCAACGAAGCCCTTTTTCGGAAGCGACTGGAAGGCTATCCGCAAGCCGTAGAAGTGACTTACGAGACGCTTTTCAACGGCAGAAATTTAACCGCCCCCTCCCAAGCTCAATTGCGCAAGGTGATCCCGGGAAGTGTCCTAAAAAAGTCGGAGAGTCGCTTCATTAAGCCGAAGTCGGATCCTGTGGATTGGGTGAACAATGCGGAGGAACTGATCGAACACTTCAGTGATACCCCTTTTGGGGTGATGGTGATGGATGCTCTGCGCCCTCCGTTACCGTAGAAATCAGACCGTGTGATCACGGATTGTGGCGGCGATCAGGCGACCGATCCCGTAGATCAGGAAGCTGAGTACGAGGATCGTGGTGGTTCCCCTGAAGGGGCTAGGGTAAACGGGTAAATCGGGTGTGTGCGCCTTGGCGATTGTGAGAAATGGGGCAGGCATGTCGGGCACTTCGTCATGATCGGCGGCAGCGGGTACCTGCTGCATTTTTTGATTTCCTTTATCGATGCGTGCCCACATCTCCCCCATGGAGAGGTAGAGGGAGTCTGCCAGTGCTTCGGTGTATTCGGGCGAAAAAGCTTTCACTGTAAGCGTCAGTAGATTCGCATCGGATGAGGTGCGAAGGGTGACTTTGTCCCGAAAGTAGAGCCGGAGTCGATCATCTCCGGCGTCGGCAGAAATCCGCTGGATGGGATCCCAGAAAGCCTGTGTGTAATGGTGATGCAGGTCGAGTTCACTGTCGATTTTTTCGAGCAGGTCGGGACTGTAGAGAAATGCTTCCAGCACGTCTGCGGCTTCCCGGTTCGCAGTGGCATCCAGGTGGGCGGGAAGAAAGCTGATTGCGGTCTGATAGACCGGTTGAGCGAGGAAAGAAAAATAAAAAATGGCGAGCAGGCTGGGGCCTGCTAGGCAGGCCAGAGGTGTCGCGATGGAAAGAAACGAACGGTGGAGACGCATACGGTGTTTGTGTTAGTTGAAGAATTAAGTGTGGTCGTTTGTTTTATTTAAACGCTGATTCTCTCATCCAGCATTTGCAATGTTTCGTGAACGTCCGAAAAACGAGCTGATGGATCCTGCTTTGGGTCGAGATATGCTTTGTAGGCAGCCTGCGCGCTGGTCGAAATGTTGCCGCTGGCTGCGAGGATTTGACTGAGTTGCAGGTAAAACCCGGGCACTTCTGCAGCGTGCTGTGTGCGCTGTTCCCCATGCTGAATCGCTTTGATTTGCGCCTGCAGTGCTTCGTCCAATCGACCCAGCAAAAACAACGCTTTCGCATAGAAGTTCCAAGCCGTGGCATGTTTCGGGTGGTCTTCGAAAATGCACTCCAGTAATTCTAGCGCGTTGTCGTAGTCACCCTGCCGAAATAGGATCCTCAGCCGTGCCATACGACCGCCCAGATGTTTGATGTCGATCGCCTCGATGGCGGATACCCTAGAGTTGTCATCAGTGAAGTTTTGAGTCCTTTCCGATAGGTTGCTCAGCGCCGTGTGACTGCGGAGTAGAAAACGATTTTCCTGGACGGCTCGGAGATGCCACTCGGAAGCTTTGGGGAAATCGCCAAGGCGGAGGTACACCGAAGCCAGGTCTGCATAGAATTCGGCATCTTCTCCTGCGATCGTCGGGTTGGGTTGCTCCAGTTGCCACTCGATCGAGCGTAGCAGGCTTGCAACCGACTCGGTCAGCTTCGTCAGTTCCCCGGGAATATCGATCTTGCCGAGGCCAAGCGCTTCGATTTCCACCACACGTTGACGCTCCTCCGGATCAGGGACATCGGTGGTCTGTTTGGGCAGGTAGGCGCGTATCGCTTTGTCCAGATTGTCGTAGACTTTAAGTTCACCATCTAATAGCACCACACCAATGTCGCAAAACTTGTGCAAATCGGCCATATTATGGGAGACCATGATGACTTTCGACCGGCTGGCTTTTTCTTCCAACGCCTGCTTTGCTTGACGCTTGAAGGCCGCATCGCCAACCGAGGTGATTTCATCGATGAGAAAGTAATCGAAGTCAAACGCCATACTGAGCGCGAAGCCTACACGACCTGCCATCCCCGAGGAATACGTGTGAAAGGGCTCCTCAAAATAATTACCGATCCCGGAAAGCTCCTTAATCTGATCAAGATGAGAGCCGATCTTCCGGGGGTGGACACCATAGAGGTTCGAGACCATTTTGCAGTTCTCCCTGCCAGTCAGGTGGGAGACGAACCCACCCCGTAGGCCGAGTGGCCAGGAAAAAGTCTTGTTCGTTCGTATGCTCCCGGAATCGGGATGGTCGATGCCTCCTAAAATACGTAAAAAAGTCGATTTTCCTCCACCATTCGGCCCCATGATACCGATATTGGCTCCTTCGGGAAAACATGCGCTCACCGAACGAAAAACGTAATGCCTGCCACCCTTGACGGAGTAGGACTTCGTCATATTACGAATTTCGATCATCTTATTTTCCCTGATGTGATCAGTGATTTCCCCATGATGCGATAGAAGCCGAGCCCCAGGAATAGTGTGAAGAGCGCCCAGCAAAATAGAACAAACAAACTGCCCTCGTGACTCTGGTAATTGAGAAACAGAGCCTCCCTCAGTAGTTCTGTGGCTTGAAGCAGGGGGTTGACCAGCGCAAGCCCTTGCAAATTTTCAGGTACATCTCCGGCCGCGAAGAAAATGCCGGAAATAAAAAAAAGAGGGCGAATCAGGACCGGAATGATTTTTTGAGATTCCCGCCAGAGTGGACCGACAATTCCAACAATCAGCCCGATGCCGAATGAAAATGAAAACAAGCAGGCTACGACCGCAATGAGTAGCAGCGTATTGTTGATCGTGAAATGAAACCCGAGGCAGTACAGCGCTGGCAGGATGATTGCCGCAGTACTGGTCGAAATCAGCAATTCAAGTAAAGCACGGGCAAAAAACACGTCGAAGGGTTTGACCCTTTGGTAGTTGAAGAGGCCCTGGTTGGACTCGACGGCGTAGAGTGAGCTGGTAGTGATGTGATTGAACAGTAGGTAGGCTGTGATGCCAGATGCAAAAAAGACCGGAAAAGGCAGGCCCGCAATTTCATTTTCTCCAAAAAGCAAACGCACCGCAGAGAGAATGACTATCAGGGAGATCGGTTCCAAAATCGCCCATAAGTATCCCAAACGATAGCGACCAAAACGAGTGCGCAGTTCACGGATCAAAACGGCAAAGACCACTGCCTTCTGGATTTGCCAAGGCGTCTGCCGTTGGATTCGCATCACGTTAGTGGTCTGATCAGTAGAGGGCATAATAAAATCGTGCACTAAGATGACTGCTCATCTCGCAGAGCAAGTCCAATATATTTAGAGAACTTTATCAGGATACTTTCGAGTGCCTTGGAAACTGCCTGAGGGGCGTTCTCTCGGATGACGCGTTGCCGTAGCTCTGGAAGCGCGGACAGGTAAGCCTCTTGATCTTGCAGGAACTCCAGCAGTTTCGCCCGCAGGGCTGTTGCGTTTTCTTTTGGGAACAGCCATTCGGACGGTAGGTAATCGGATAGTCCGTCGACATCGGCAGCAGCGACGGGGATGCCGAGGTAGAGGGCTTCCAATATGACGTGTGGCAAGCCTTCAAAGCGTGACGGCAGCACTAGTAAGTCGAGAGTGGACAGGTATTTTTCCGGATGGGCGCACCAGCCAGTACAATGCAATTTCCCAGACCAGCCATTGGATCTAAGGGTGGCAACTGAGTCACGGCCATCTTGACCTTCTCCGATCAAAAGCACCGTGCACGCTCGAAGGGGGCTGTCAGATGGACTTTCGCTTAAAGCACGGGTGAACAGATCGCAGCCTTTTTGTTTATTGTTCAGCCGACCGCACATGCCAAGCACGACAGCATCTTGGGCAATGCCAAGCTCTCGGCGCACGTCTGCAGGGGCTGGCGGCTCGTCGAATGCGATCGGTTGGGGCAGCAGCTCGATCGGTTGCTGGGCGCCAAGGCGGCGGAGGCGTTCGGTCTGAGTCTCAGTGCAGGTTAGCCAGAAGGCTGGCTGGTGGACCAAATAGCGGTTAAACAGGTCACGCAGTCGACCATAATGAGCGCCCATTTCTCGAAAGCCATGAGCCATGGGGAGATAGCTCAGGCAAGGAATGCAAGCTTTGCGGGCAGCGAGGGTGCCCAGCGCCGAAATTTCAAGGTTTCCCTGGGAAACAAAGGCGAAATCAACGTCCAGTCGGGTGAATTCAACAACAAGCGCATCGACTGTTTGGTGGCAGCAGCGGTGGTGGAGCGCATGGAAAAGAACCCGGGGCGGGGTCATGGGCCAGAGGCGCAAGCGTCCGTTTTTCTCTTCAAGCTTTGTCAGTGCATCGGCAAGCGGTTGATTTTCGGGGGGGAAGACGCATTCGACTTCCGTTCCACGCTCCAGAAACCACTTTAGAATGAAGAGGGAAGTAATCTCGTGGCCACCGTAGGTCTTGGCTCCCGTGTAGAAGAGGATTCTTTTCATGTCGTGTTGAGCTGGGAAAATATGGGAGACATCTCAAAACTGTGTTGCGTCGGGTTGCCTCTGTATCGTCAGCGATCGCTTCAGTTTCGCATGCGTGGGCTCTATGTTCGGTAAATACTTGGATTTCAGTTTGCCAATGTCGAGTTAAGCTCTTCAGAATGCTTGCTTATGGCAATACCTGTTCCCTCCAAATCGCTGATTCTTTTAGCCTGTATCTCTCTTTTGGTCGCGACTGGCTTCGTGGTGTATTACACGAGCATGGAAGAAAATGCTGTCACGGTCGAAGAAGATACCCCGGTGCTTCTTAATCAAGAAAAAGACGCACCTGTTGGAGTCGGGGAAGCGGAATCTCCCGAAGTGATTTCGTTGCCTGCCGCACCCGAAATACTGACGAACCAGGTTGAGGAGGCTAGTGAGAAAGAGGAGCTGCTTGCGCCCTTGCTTGAAGAGCAAGCTATGCCTGCTGTTGCCGAGGAGGAGTTAGCCGAAGCCGGTCCGTTCGCAGAGTCTCCAGCTCTGCGTACTCAGGAGACCTTTAATGTGGATCCCACTCTGCGCGAGATCGGTCGAACTTGGCTCGATGATAAGGGGCGGGATGATTTTGCCATGCCAGTCACTGGCCAGCGCGATTTGTTGATCGAGGTCGATCAGTTTGAGGCACTCGGTCGGGAAGGCGGCAAGTTCGTAGGTTCCGTGAAGGGCTACCCAGACAGTTCAGTGCAACTTTCCTATCGGGGTAAGGCTGAGGCTGGAATCATTCGCTTGCCCTCGGAAAGCCGGATCTACCGCATCTACCCAGGTCAAAACGGTGCGATTGTCGTCCAAGACCGCGATCTCGCATTGGATGAGCAGCTCACAGCCACCGAACCTCCGTTTGACGCGGTGTTGCCTCCTGTGCCGGATTTCATCCCCCCGCCGCCTCCGCGTGATCTATTCGAAAGTGCCCCAGAGTCGAAGGAGTGAAGAGTGTAATTAGAAGTGCGGGGTAAATTTTACAGGGCAGCACAGCGTGTCCGTTGTCGCTTTAGCACAGGCGGGTTTCGCCTGCCCGGAGTTTGCTTGGAGTGAGCTTGTCGGACTGCCTAAGGTGGTCGCGTCTTTTTCGCACCAACTGACTCTCTCGATTGACCCTGCGGCACGAGACGCTCCGCAGTATGAAATGTGCGCGGCGGCCTATTTTTTCTGGTAACGTGGATCCCCGAGTAGGCGGCGATACCCGCGATAAATATGCTTATGCCATGGCACGGGTGCTCGATTGAGCCTGTGTAGCGAATCGCGACCGACTTTCTTTTCAATCGCTTGCAGCTGTTTGAAGAGCGGCAGGGTGACTAGCTTGGACAGCTCGCAGGCGAGGGTGGGCTGTGTTTCGAGCGCATTTTTCAAGAGATGCCTATGCTCTTCGTCCGTGTTGGCCATGCGGAGCATACTGTCGGGGCGGTGTCGATACCAGAACAGTTCCTGGGGAATGACATCGACTCGGTAACCGGCCAAATGCAGGCGCAGGAAAAAATCCCAGTCGGCATAAGCGGACAAGGGGCGCTCCCGAAAGCCACCGACTGCCTCGAAGGCGGAGCGCTTGAGGATGCAGTTGGCGTCGCCGAAGGTGTTTTCGAGAAGGCAGAGCAGGGGGACGGCTCCGAGCGGCCGATAGACGAAGTCGGGGCGCGTTGCTGCCTTGGGCGACGTGGCGGAGCTGAATGCGGTGAAGTAGCAGGTGAGGGCATCGGCACCGGAATGCTGCATGGCTCGAACCATGTCGCCTACCATCTGGGGGCGGGCGAGGTTGTCGGAATCCATGACGACGAGATATTCCCCTTCGGCAGCAGCAGCTGCCCGGTTGCGGGCGGAGCCCACGCCACCGTTTGCCTGCTCGAGGAAGACCCAATCAGGAGCTTCGAGCCGGTTTTTCTGTTCCTCGAAAATGCGGCGTGCGTCCTTTGTCGAGCTCCCGTCGTCGCAGACGATGACTTGAACGTTTCTATAGTGATTCTGCTGAATCGATTCAAGCGCCTGAGGAAGGTATTCAGGTTGATTGTAGTGCGGGACGCAGACGGAAACTTTGGGTTCCTGCGTATGAGTTTCGTAGTCTCGACGAGGGCATACTGGGGGCATATCGAGATGCTCGGACTGGAATTCTGCGTGAAGGTCGATCCACCGCTGGTTCTGTCGGTCTGCACTGTAGGGGTGGGTTTGATCCCAGTCCTGTTCATGAAGTCCATGTAGGGCTTGGGCGATTCCGGCGGCAGTGGGATCGAACAGCTGTTGCGGATGCACGATCTCTGGAATGCCGCCAGAGCGGGCGGCGAGGAAAGGAATGCGATGCTCGATGCACTCAATGACCGCTAGGGGGCAGTTGTCGAGCAGAGAGGGCAAAAAGGCAATGCCGCCAGACTGACGGATGTGGCGGATCGCGGAGTGGGTGTCGTGTTCGAGTTCGAGGTGGATTCGGATCCGAGGTTTGTTTCGCTGCCATTCTAGTAGAACTTTGTCGGCCGATTGGTTTTGATGGCGTCCTGGCTTTCCTAGGAACGTGACGTCTCGTATCTTAGGGTTCGGAGACGTATCTAGGTAGCTTTGCAATCCTTCGATAAAAATGCCGAGGCCTTTTCGGGTTTCTAGGCGCCCAAAAAATATGATATGGCTGGGGTCTAGGGGATGCGGCGAATTGGTTTCTGCAATCTGGTGATAGCAGTTCGGGAGCACTCGTTGGTTGGCTTGTAGGCGCCACGTTTCGGAGCTCGCCCAATTCAGCATATGCTGGGTTGGGGCGATCAATTCATCCGCGTTTTCGCAGCAATAGCGCTCTGCGAAGTCCAGTGTCAACTCAGCGATTGGATCGATATTGGATTCATTCATTCCCTGACGTAGCCATAGGGAGGGACTGTGCAGGGTCACGGCGATGCGTGTCTGGGTGAGTCCCAGACCGCTACGTCGCAACCGAATACTGTGGAAGCCATTGGCTTTCCAGTCTTGGAAATGGACTAAATCGAAGACCGTGGCATCGAGGTATTCGGCGATTCTCCGTGAACGGCGGAGGAATTGAGGTTCATGAGGCGCTTGATCTGCGTAGGGATCCTCGTTTTTCAGAGTGTTGATGGTCTGAATTGAAATGCCATCGCATCTGAAAGCTTCCTTCCAGTTCTTCTGGCCATTCGGTGAAGGTTCCTCGGTGAACAAGAGTGTGAGCTCGTGGTCGTTGGCACGCAGCAATTTGCAAAGACTCGCACAGAAGGTGCCAATACCTCCGTTTTTGTGTGGCCCCGCGATCTCGGGTGTGACAATGCAAATCTTCAACGGTTAGGTCTCGGCTGGTTGCCCATCTCAGGAATTAAGAAAACGCCAGGGTTCGCTATCCTTTGAGGAGTCGCTCTCAACGGTAATTACAGAGATGCCACCAAAAATACCATCAGGTGTTTGTGAAAGTGTGTCACATGCGCGATGGATCAACTTATGCGCACGCTTCCAATCGTTCGATGCAGCCAGAATACCTTTTTCAACGGGTGGGTGGTTAGCATCATGGAAGCAGATAACGCCTCCTCGCTCCATGAGTGGTTCCAGTGCCATCGTGTCTCGGTAGACTCCGGCCTCGGAATGATCTCCGTCGACAAAGGCGAACGTAAACGGTGCCGGGATTTTATCCAAATCTTGCGGGCTGTAGCCTTTCAATAAACGCACTGGGTTTCCTGAACGCGTGCATATAGCATCATTTTCAATCCATTGCGGTTCAGGGTCGATGCAGTACAATTCGTCGCATCCGCGTCTGAGCACGTGCATGGTGGTTCCAGTCCAAGTGCCGATCTCGAGCGCGCGGATGAATTTCTGCGGCATGGCGGCGAGGATCCCATACAGGAAGCCACGCTCAGCGATTTGAATCAGTCCGTGCCGGGCGTCTAGTAGGCGTTCGACTGCGTGTGCAGCTGGGCTGTCTGGCGCTTCGGCAGCGGCACCCATGGTCGGGGAGTCAAATACATTACGTTGCAGGCGTGGATCGTTTGTTTCGTTCATAAGTATATATAGATATCGGGAGTATTATTTTTTAGTCAAAAGGGATCGGAGCTTTTGGATCGGGTTTCGAAACGAGCATATTGAGGCAGGCTCAGATTGCTTTGTGGTGGAAGTTCCGGCCTGCGCGACTGCGCCTGCCGGCGAATGTGCATGTTGTGCGTGCTGGTGTAAAAAATGATTCAGGTCGAGTTTTGCTTTATGTGCGGCTAATAGCTGAAAGTGAGAGTCGGCTGGGTGGTGAAAGCAGAAGTTGGATAAGCAACAAGGATCGAGTGGTCGTGCACTATCTCCTAAAATATTGGGCACGACCACACCCGTTTTGCCTGCTTGAAATAGCTTTAGCATGCAATCGCGTAGGATGTCTCCTAGGTAGTATCCGTTCGGGGACTCGCGGAAAATAGGTGCTAGATCACGGTGGCGGAAAAGTCCGAACAAATCGGCGTTCTTCGGATGTAGTAGCAGCTCGTTGTCATCAATACCACTCCGTGCGACGATGCGATTCTTGTCCTTGTCGTAGATCCACGGCAGGCAAAATCCATCGGTCGGGCAATTGAGTAATGTTTGTCGACAGACCTTAGCAAATGCTGGGCGAATCTTCATTCCCGGAGTTAAGAAGCACCAATAGTCGTCCTCATTGCCAAAGTTCCCAAGTAGTCGGCTAAAAATATCTTTTGAGTAGCCAGTTGGGTGCTGCGCGCCCTCTGGGTTGCCGGGGAGACTGGCCCATGACCGTGTGAACTCAGGCAGTGCATTCGCCTGTGTATTCATGTTGTGAACCAAAACGGGCACAACATCGACGCCTTCTTGCGCGGCGACTGATTCGAGCGTCTCTTGTATCGAGTCGGGTTGGATTGAAGAGGTCAGGAAGATCGCAACATAGATACGGCCTAGGGCGGTTTTCGGCGCTGTCGATGAGGCAGTGGAGAGTGACGCTCTCCATGCTTTGTGTGTCTCTAGGATCGTGCGGTTGTCGCAAATTTTTTCGATGCGCTCGCGTGCAGCTTTCCCGAGTTTCGCCCTCTCTGTTGGTGTCGCGGCAATCGCTTGAACCAGAGTCTTGTGGAGTGCTTCTTTGAGGCTCTGTCGGTCGCCATAGTCGGAGCGGGCCAGCCAGCCCGAATGTCCGTCTTCGATCATTTCCGCCATACCTCCTTGATTTGAGGCCAAAACAGGCTTTCCACAGCGCATCGCCTCCATACACGTATTGGGATAATTATCCCATCGAGAGGGCACCACGCAGAGGTCGGCGTGGTAGTAATGTCGCCCCAGTTCCTCTCTAGGCATATGTTTATGGAAGATGAACTGCTTTGTTAAATCTGCAGGAATAAACGATTGGATGATCTCAGCGGTCGATCGTTCTTCTTCTCTGGTCTCCCGAGTGTGTGGACCGCCCACGAAGTGGAAGAAGGTATCGGGGTAATCGCGGGCGACCTCGCTGGCGGCTTCGACCCACTCGAAGGCACCTTTACGTGGCTCAATTCGACCTACGTAGAGACAGTGGAAACCATCTGGGCGCGACTCATCGAAATGCCATTCGGGGAGGGGGCGACCGAGTGGGTAGGGAATCACCTGAATCCCCGCAGGATCTATGCCTAGCTCTCCAGCGACCTGGTTGGCCAGGTAGGCGCTAGGTGCAAGGACCGCGTCGGCGCGTCGAATCGACTCCAATTCGAAACGACGCCGGTGCTGTATCCAGGCTGAGCTGGTGTCATCGTCGTTGTTCTCGAAAATGAGGTGGCTGGGAGAATGCAGATGCACCACACAGACGACTTTGTTGAGCGGATCTTCTGCTGGTAGTCCCGCGTGTCGGTTGAGGAAGATTGATAAGGGTGCTTCGTATTCCGGTGCCTCGATATAAGCGAAATCATGGCGTGGAATCAGGACTTCAAGGGCATCTGCCACAGTCCAGGCAAATGTCGATGAGACATCGAGTTGTGAGAGTCCTATTACTTCTGGACAGTCGATCGCGGGATCAACTGACCAGTTTTCGAGAACAAATGGCAAATAATAAATACGGATCCCGTTGTCGCAAATATGGGCTTGTTCCAAGCCACGGGCGGGCGCGTCTGGATGCCATGCGGTGAGCAGGGTGACCGAGTGCCCCTCTTTTGCTAACAGTTCCGTAATATTCGCCACATAGGTGCCGATCCCGCCCATCAGGTTTGGTGCCACCTCACGGGTGATGAAACAGAGATTCATAATTTAAGAATACGCGTTGAAGGAAGGTTTCAACGAGGGGAGCGGGTGAGCTTCCAGTGGTCGATTCTTTTTTTGAAAAATCGGTAGATTATCTTGTCTAGGGGCACTTTTTTGCTTTTTGGATCTCCCGCCTGCTGCTGTAGTTTTGCCTGCTCAAAATAGACATAGCCTTCGGTCAAAAGTTGAACTTCCTGCGCAAAGCGAATGTGTAGCTCTGAATGCCGGCGGAGAATTTCCCTTCTGCCGTGCTCTCGGGTGGCAAACTGGTATTCCCGAGACATCGAGCCCTCACGCATGCGATAAATCAACAAAGGTTCGGGAATGGTCAGCAGGGCGTAGCCCGTTTTGCAAAGTGCGATCCAGAACTCCCAGTCTTCGAAAGAGTATTTCATGTCGGGAGAGACGCCGTTTGCTGCTTCATACGCTTCGGTTCGCATGACTGCGGCAGGTGTGGACATGCATTCTGCCAGCAGCAATGGGAATTGAGAGTGGGGTGGAATCCAATAGGTATTCATCAGGCCCACGGTATGGGTCCACGCATTGACCGCGCCGGCTTCGGGGTGTCGATTGAGTACTTTGACTGCCTTGCTCAAATACGATGCTTCGATCGCGTCGTCGGCGTCGATAAACATCAGTGCTGGATAGCCTGCGTGCATGGCGACTTCAGCACCTCGTCTTCGAGCCACAGGCAATCCGCCGTTTGGAAAGTCCAATACTTCGACGCACGCGCGACTGCGGAAGCGGTCGAGTGCTTGCAGGGTGTCGGGGTCTGTGGAGCCATCATTGACGATATAAATGTATGGACTGACTCTGAGCTGTGTTTCAAGGCTGCCAATACATTCATCGAGATATGCTCCGAGATTGTAGCAGGTCACGATGACGGCGACTTTGTCGATATGTGCCGGAGATTTGAATTTGGTGGCAGGATGCGGGTCCTTCAGCGGATGGTCTCCGTATGGGAGGTTGGAAGGGACGGGGAACCGCTTGTTATTCTGCACGTAGCGCTCACCGCTGGATGCAATGACTGCTTCGAAATAATTCAGGGTGGATTTTAGAATGTCCGTATTGTCGCAGTATTCGAGGATGCGCTCACGAGCTGCGTGGCCCATTTGCTCTAGCTCAAGCTTAGGCTGTGTGAGTGCGGTTTCTAGTTTTTCGGCGAGTGCTTCGACCTCGTGAGCTGGGCAAAGAAAGCCGTGGCGGCCCGACTCGATCATTTCCGCCATTCCGCCTTCGTAGGTCGCCACGACAGGTAGTGCGGACGCCATCATCTCTTGACACGTGAAAGAGAAAGGCTCCCAGCGGCTAGGGACGACTCCGATATCAGCTTCTTCATACAATAGCCAGAGTTCATCGCGGGCGACTGCGCCGATGAAGTGCACCCGACTGCGTAAATCCTCTGGGACCGGCTTCAGGAAAACTTCACTGCAAGATTTGCCTAGCGCGGGATGCTGCGTGTCATTGCCGGCCAAAATCAACTGTAATTCGGGGTGTCGCGGCGCGATTTCGGCAAATGCTTTGAGCAAATACTCGACACCTTTGCGCGGCTCAATTCGCCCTGCGTAGATGATTGATTGTTTGTGGGAATGCGCTTCAGTGGGGAGAACTGCCTTTGTGCTCTTTTGATCGGGCACTTCTCCCAAAGGAAGGGGAATAACCTGGATGGCATCATCGGCAAATCCCATTTGCCCCACCATCTGGTCTTTCATGTATTGGCTCGCTGCGATACATCCGTCAGCTAGTGCCATAGATTGTTCTTCATACAGAGCCCGATGGTATTCGTGCCGAATATAGAGGGAGGCGTCATTGAATAGCTGAATTTGGCGGTGCGGGCTGTGGATAAAGACGATGAACGGCACTTCTGCCATCGTGTTAAACAGCATGCGCTCGTTCTGGATCTGATAGGTAGGAGCCTCCACGTCTTGGCTCAGAACAAGATCAAACGGTGTTGCGCGATGTAGTTGTGGGAGCAAGCGAGCCACTTCCCTTGCAAACACCCCGGCGTAACAGCGCAGGTGAATCATTTCGTTGGCGTAGAGATCCGGGTCATCCCAGATCGGGCGGCCAGACTCATGGTTGATCATTGGCACGGGAACGACTCGTAGCGGCCCCTCGTCAGGGATTTCCCAGGGGCACTGGTCGCCCTCCTGCTTGACCACCACCGTCACCTCATGCCCTGCTTGGACTAGCAATTGACTGATGATCGCATTGTAGGTAGCTACGCCACCGCCGGGGCCGGGGAGGTATTCAGTAGTGACGATACAGATGTGCATGGCTGAGGTCTAAAGGTGGAGAGTTGAAGCGAGTTATTCCTACTCGTGATGCCAGTTTTAAGTGGCTGTCGGGCTGATTTCTGCGAGTAACGGTGTTTCTTGATGCTTGATAGCTAAAGTCAATTTTAAAGATTTGTTAGACTATTGAAAATCAGAGTCCTTTTTCTTGTTAGGGATTTTACGCCCTCCAGTAATACACTCGTGGGCTTGCTTGATGATTGAGGGCATCTGCGAGAGGATGCTTTTTGATTTATGTGATGGTGCATTGGATCACGGCTGCCCTCAGATCCGAGTCTTTCCCGCGTTCATTGAGGAGCTGCAGTCAGTGCTGAATTGAGTCGCTTTACTCGTGACCTCCAGCAATAAAGCAAGGATGGGTTGGGCGCTGCCTTGGCTAAAGAGTAGACAAGTCGAAAACCTTTTTTTAGATGCCTTAGTCATTGCTCCGAACACGGAACAGTGACTCGAAATAGAGAATCTCTAATGCAGCAAAGAGTGTGTAAGCAATATTGACACGAGATGCCACATATTGTTTGCGTTAGGTATGCGTAATATAGGCATTCTATTTTTCTTTGTGCAGTTGGTCTTTTCTCAAGGCATGTCAGCTCAGGTTGCAGAGCTTTTAGGTAAACAACTAAACCATGGTGATGGGGTCATCTATTTTGATGATGCAGGCATTTATTACGGTGGTAGTTCCAATGGCTTTATCACTAGCAAAGGCACCTGGGCTTATAGCGTAGCTGAAGGTGCCGCGGTGCTGGAACTGAATGGTAGTATCGGAGTGGACTTGAGCTTTAGTTCTGAGACTGCGGGTAGCTATGTCTACTACGAAGTGTATGAGGGGCAGCGCCTTAGTTCGCCTGATTTTACCGGGACCTTCACACTCGGTGCACGCACGCTGGTAAGCATTGACCCGGATTGGGACTATCGGGACGACTTTAGCGGTTCATCACTCAACACCAATTTATGGTCCGCATATTCTGACAGCGGCGATGATACTGTTGTCGTCGCTGACGGGCAAATGAGCGTATTGATTGATTCGCAAGCGCTCGAAGCCGATACTTATGCAGGTGCCGACAGCACGCGCTTACTGCCAATGAATGTCAGTTGGGAGCTGCAAACTAAAGTTGTTGTCGATCTGAATAAACTGACAAGTGCCAGTGACTATGCTGTCGGTTGTTTGCTTTCGAATTATGATGGAACTGGCGCCGGTGGCTTTGAGATCCAACTGAACGAAACCGGACTCTCTGCAGGCCTTATCAATCGTTCCCAGCCGTGGGAATCCTTTCAATATGCTTCCAACGACATTTCGTGGTTAGAATCTGCACATCTACGTATTACTCACGATCTCAATTCCAGTGTTGTACGCTTGGCTTACGATCTAGATGGCGCCGCCAATGGCTGGTCATGGCAGCCATTGATTGAATACAATCTCAATGATGGTACTGGTACAAAATGGCTTGCAGGCGTAGCGTCAGGATTTACAGGTGGCACGTGGAGTCTGAATGAAGATGATTATCTCAGAGTCGACCTGGAAGCACATGTAGCCGGTACCAACGGTACATACAGTGCAGCCCCAGGTGATGTTGGCTTTGATTATTTTGAAATGGGCAGCTATGTGTCGCCGCCAGCATCGCTGGCAGGCAAGGCCTATCAATTTAGCCCGACTGACGGCTTTAGTACTTCGGTACCTTGGGAAATCGTATTTAATGAGACGACTTATAATCTCGGGTTTTCAGGCAGTATAATTTCGCAAGACGTACCGTATACCTACAGCAATGGCGAGTTGTGGTTATGGCGAGGTGATCGGGTCTGGGTAACTTTCGACAGTGCCAAGGCAGGTACGTACGTATACGCTGAAGGCATTGAAGACTCAACAGAAGATGACGATACCACCATTGTCTCCCCAGCCTCTATCATTACTAATGAATCATTAGTTTCTGCCATTGTGCAACATGAGTTTCAGACGATTTACACCTCGTCGCTTGGCGTCGATACGACGGGCACGTTTAGCCAAGTGACACCGACCCTAACTTTAAAAAATGATTGGCAACGCAACGAAACGATGGATTCGGTGCTGTTAACGGATTATTGGAATGTCTGGAGTCGCAGCGTGGATTCGCTGGCGTATAGTGGGGGGGCATTAAACTTCCTGTTTGCCGATGGTGGCGACTCCGCGAATTATGATCACCCAGAGATTAAAATCGAATACGGCCGCGCGTTGCCGATGGATGAGAATTGGCAGGTGCGACTTAATGATATTGATGTTTCGGCTTCGGTCGAGCAGTTTGACATTGCCCTTGATTTTGGAGTTGGAGCCGCGGATTTTCGATGCGACCTCGGGTACGGTGATTATGGCTCCGGCCGTGGAGTGGCTGTCTGGATTCGAAACGGCGACAGGTTCGGCTACGCGGAGGCATTAAGCGTGAATAACGATGCTTTAATCGCAAATAACTTAAATTTACGCGTTACGCACACCGCGAGTAGTCGTGAATTGCGTTTTGAATACCAATCTGTCGGTGCCAGCGGATGGAATGAGCTAGCACGTCTCAATTTGGAAACGGGAGCGTGTACAAGCGGCTATTGGATGTATGGTGAGGGCTTCAGTGGTCAGTTATTCAGTTCATCAGAGCGCCTATCTCTAGAAATTGACGCTGAGTCAGGCCAAGCGACCCAATTCGGCGACCTGAAAATCGGTGGCATTGAGATCGGCAGCTATACACCGTCAGAGACCACATGGTATGCGGGCGCATCGTATGTGTCGGACGGTTGGCGTTACTTTGGCTGGTTCAAGGGCTTCAAGCCTGCGGGAGCGAACTGG
>Ga0181558_10000509_pt1 | contig 36154 bp, 30 predicted proteins | sample 011ome_22_FD_133754 | JGI IMG/M metagenome (GOLD analysis project Ga0181558, IMG submission 133754) | Coastal salt marsh microbial communities from the Groves Creek Marsh, Skidaway Island, Georgia - 011507BT metaG (megahit assembly) | ecosystem: Environmental > Aquatic > Marine > Intertidal... | reverse complement strand
TTCGAGGTGATTCAAAATTTTTTTTTGATAGTTTCCTGGATGGTTTTTAGAAACATAAAGCTGTGTTTTGAATGCGAGGTCATAGTCTTGTGAATCGTATCCTTTATTCTTCCATTTGTTTTGCCATCTCCTGTCAGTAAGTTTCATCAAGGAGGAATTCAACCAGTTCGAACCCAAACAGAACTCCATTATTCTTTTAGGGAAGGAGGGGCGTTGTTTAGAAATCTGTTTTCTTTCAAATGTGAAATTGGGTAAATAAGAATGAACCCAGTCATTTTGGGCGAGTAACTCTTGGTAGTACCACCTTCCGTTTTTTGGAATCAAAGTGGCCAATTCCACCGCAGTGAAATAATTATTTTCTTCGATGTTCAAATGATTTTCGGAAAGAAAATAATTCATACAAAAACTATGTTGAAGCCGAACTAGAAAGGTGAGTTTTTTTAATAAATGAAGCAAGGTTCTGGAGGTCCACAATTGATTTTCTGTGGTAATCACAAAAAAATCAATGTCAGTGGTCTTGTCTGCATAATTTTTTGATAATGACCCCGAAATTGCCACCATTCGAACGAACGGAAAACACATAATAAACCAAGAAATAAACTGAGCTCTTTTCATGCGCTTTTGTGCATACTTCATCCCCTGCAATTTGCGGTCTACTCTCTCGGGAAGATTATGGAGCAGAAAACACTCTTTGAAACAGAAAATTAGACCTTCTGAGGTCATGGCGTTCAGCTCTTTTTTTAACTCAGTTTCCTCAACTTTTATCTCCAAGAATTTTTGAATCTCAACAAGAGTCAAAGGAAATTTGAAGTAATCAAAGTAGCCTAGTACTTTGGTTATCTCGGTTCGTATGTTTGTTGAGTTTGTCAATTCACGTAAATATATAGAAAATAGTTCGGACAATTATTTTGATATCTAGCCAAACACTTTGCTTCTCAGCATAGAGTTTATCTAATCTAAACCGAATAGTCAAATCGGCTGGATGATGAATGATTCCTTTGTATCCGTTTGCTTGCGCCAAACCTGTCAACCCGGGTTTGATACTTAGTCGTTCGGAGAATCCATCCATTTTTTTGTTCCATTCTTCTTCTTCGCTTACCATAAGTGGTCTTGGGCCTACCAAACTCATTTCTCCTAACAACACATTGATAAATTGAGGAAATTCATCAATGGAATATTTTCTTAAAATCGCTCCAAACCTCGTGATTCGGGTGTCTCCATCTATGGCGGGTAAATAGTTTGCTTCAGAATTATGAACCATTGTTCTGAGTTTAAAACATTTAAAAACACGGGAGTTCTGTCCTACCCTATTTTGTACAAAAAGTGGAAATGAGCGTGTATCAAGGTAGATAAAAAATCCAAGAAGAGGCAATAACCACCACAAAATAAGCAAAATAACTAGAGAAGAAATGACAATATCCAATCCTCTTTTTATGGTACTGGTATAACTAAACGGATATGGTTCCAAAAAAAGCATCATAGAATTGAATCCCACAAAGGCAATTATTCCAATCTGCCTGTTCAAATAACTTTCGGTAAAAAATGAGACTAACAAGATGAGAGAAAAAATCACCAGCAAGCGATTTCCAGATTTCAATCCAGCCAACAAATTATGGTAGAAGAGTAAAATTAGAAGAAACAATCCAAAGAAACCTGTCTCTAAGAGACTTTGTATGTATTGGTTGTGTGAATTATACCCCAAATATCCCGAATTTTCTTTTCCTGGCTTACCTGTATAAAAATTTCGAACTATCAATTGATTGTCAATTTCATCCTGGGCATCTCCTGGGCCAACCCCAAATAAAAATTTGGTTCTATCTTCTTCGATCAGGTTCAAACTTATGTTCCATAACTCTTTTCTCAAAGTAAATCCGTCAAAATAGGTTCCGGGCGTCACTTGTTTTTGAATGGAAAAAAAAGACTCGAGGTTTACATCCTGAAATCGAGTTGTGATTGATTTTTGGTTTACCAAAAACCCTACACTCACTATAAGAACGAACACCCCAAACGTCAGCAGTTTTTTTTGAACCGTAGAAATAAAATAAAGAGTTAAAAAAAGTAGTAAAATCAAGAATATCTTAGAGGAAAGTAACATCAGAATAAGTGTTGTAAATCCAATTTGAACCAGATTGGATATTGCCGGAGTCTTCCTGTTTTTCTCAATAAGAACAAGTAATGAAACCATATAAAGTAGTGAGTAATAAATAGCATTTCCATCAAAAACACTCACTAAATTATGGTAGAAAAAAGGCGCAGAAGTATCGAAAAAATTGGATGAAATAGTGGTGTACCCAAGCAAAAACAACCCAAAACCAGACATTCCTATAGAATACCAAACTAATGCTCGTTCCATTGTTTTTTTGGGGTCGGACATCGGTAAATTGTACCAAAACAAAGGAACCAGTAAAAACCCTAGTTTTTTTTCGATTTCGAAACTTGTTCTACCTATGTTGTCATCAACTAATAGGTAAATCGTATGAAGACAAAAGAAGGCTATAGAGAGAACAACAAAGGTGTTTTTCCATTTAAACTCTCTTCTTTTGATACCGCAAAAAAGAGAAAAACCACACAACATGTAAATGCTAAGAGCATTAAACTTGGAGGGAAATGCAAGGCTAAATATTACCAAAAATGACAACGCAGCGCTCGTAAAGTCCATTTTATTATATCCTTTATGCATTGTCTATAAGTTCTTTTAATGAATGATGAATGTGCTTAAAACTATACACTTGTTCGAGTTTTTCTTTATTCTTGTTCACAGAATTTTCGTGTGGTCTTAGTCCGGAATCCAATAAATCTTGTAGTTCTTGATATGATGAAAAGTAAAGCGCATTGTCTTCCAGCACATCACGATTAAACGGGTTATTGTGGGCTACAATCTGGCATCCACAAGCCATTGCTTCTAGTAAAGAAGGGTTAGTTCCGCCTACCGAATGTCCGTGAAAATAAAGGTTAGCAAAATATCGGAGCGAATTTAGTTCTTCGAAATTATAGTTAGATCCCAAAAACACAACTGAATCGGCATATAATTTAGAAAGATATTTTCCATACGGTGTATTCAAATTCCCAACAACAACCAGTTTTTCATCTCTGTTTTTTCTGTGCCCTCTAATAATTGTTTCAATGTTGTTTTCGGGTTCCATTCGGGCAATTACTAGGTTGTACTTTTTGGGTATCAATTTGTACTTTTTGGGTACGTTGCTATCGAATTGTTGAATCACATTTGCCCCATAAGCGATAAACTGTGAGTCTATTGCATATTCTTCGCTCAAGTATTCTTGAATCCCTCTGGAATCAGCGATGAGAATGTCGCTTTGATTTACCGCCCACCTTTCCGCTCTTTTCAAAAACTTTTTAACTAGCTTGCCATATTTCGCTCGTTTCCATTCTTGGCCATCCATATTGGTAATAATTGTTGTTTTTTTTGGAAACAAAAATCCCCAAATAGAACTACTCGTATACCCCAATTGAAATAGTATATCAAATTGTTGTTTTCTTGCATGAATCACCGCGCCCAAATCATACACAAACTGTCCAGCACTTCCTATCCATTTTTCTGGATCCCAACATCTCACAATTTCGACACCTTTCCAAGAACTCTCCTTGAAAGGATGAGAAGAAGAATTATAGACCACAACTTCCACACCTTCCTCTACTAAAAACAGCGCAAAGTGCATTGCAAATTGCTCAAAACCTCCATATTCATTGGGGATTCCTCTTGTACCCATTATTCCGACCCTCATAGTTTTGCTAGTATTGATTGATAACACTCTTTGGTCCTTTCTGCTGCTTTTCTCCACGTGAAATTGGATTCAATCACTTGTTTTAACTCATCGGAAAATTCTCTCTTGAGCGCTCCAATTATTGCTTCCTTTATAGATTGAACGGATTGCGGTTCGCAATAGGTGGCATAATCTCCAAAGTAATCCTTGGTATCTCCGTTGGGAGAAACGATAATTTTACACCCCAAGTAAGCTGCTTCCAGGGAGGAGAGACCAGTTGTTTCGAACCAACTAGGTAAAATATGAATGGCTGAGCTCAAGTAATAAGGAATCAATTGCTTTTGCTTCACCCTAGTAACAAAAGTCACTTTCTCCGTAGCTACTTTTTTACACTCCTCGAAATATGCCCTATGATTGGGAGCTGGATTTCCAATAATCACTAAGGAAACATCCAACTGGTTTGCTGCACGTATCAAGTTTAGCTGATTCTTTCTAGGTTCTATTTGCCCTACACAAATCAGCAGATTTGACACCCTTTCCGTATCTTCAGTGAAACAAAATTCCTGTGTATTAATTCCATTGGGTACAATATATTCTGCCACCTCTATTCCATAACTTTTGGATACTCTTTTTGCCTCACTAGCAGAGTTTGGCAAGATCGCTTCGGCATTTATTAATACCTCCTGAATTGATTTTTTTTGACCTTTCCAAACGTAGGGAAAGTAAATTAGTTTTTCTTTTCCCAAACCATGTTTCAAAGTAGTTTTTAAATATTCTATTCCATCTAATCCAACCAACCTAGTCGCTAGTCCCATTCCGGAATATGGACTCAAATATTTATAAAAATCATACTGTACAAAAATGGTTGATACCACGTAGGGTACATCCGATTTGGTGGTATGAAATAAGATGTCTGCGGGGCGAGTAAGGTTAAAAAAATGAAGGAGGTCATAGTTCATGTAGTCCACTTCTATTTGCTGATCAAAAATATCCACTTCTACACCCATTTTCTTGAGTTCATTGGCAGTTTCTACCATTTGAACTGTATCTCCACCGGGAACCAAAAAAATCGTTTTTCTACTTATAAATAATATTCTCATTTCATAAAATAGTTCGAGGTTCTAAATGCGCGCAGTTTCGGTACAAATGCCATAATCCAAAAAACATATTCCATTTCATTGAATAAGTAGCTACCCGTAAATTGATAGACAAAAAGGCTCACAAACAAGCTAAATTGAAACATATTTTGGTAGACTTTCAGTCTGATAAAAAGACCTATTTGTACTAACAATTTCAAGCTAAACCCAACAATTCCGTACACTACCATTGTTTCTGCCATTGCATTGGGTAATCTAGCAACTTCTGGCATATTTGCAAATTTATAGTAATAAATGAGAGTTTCTCTTCCTACAATCTTGAACTGACCAAGTCCAATACCAACCAATGGGTTGTGCTGATTGAGTACCTGCCAGCCGATTTCAAAGGCCTCATAGGTTCTTCCTCTTCCTGATGTATCGTTGCCAGCAAGCAAATTTTGAATTCGAAAAGCCAATGGATTCTCTGGAAAAAAAACAAACAAGCCTAGTACAGCAATGCTTCCTGCTAGCATCACAAATATCAATTTATTTCTCGTTGGTTTCAATCTCATTAATTTTACTGAATGAACAACCAATACGATCCCTAATGAAATGACTATTACTGCAAGTATTCCCAATGAAAATGAAAAGAGTAAACTAATCAACAACGAGAGTAAGTAGAAGAAGTTTTTGACAGACCACTCTTTTAACAAGGTCCAAAAGTAATAGAAAAACAGCGGTAAAATCAAAAAGGAATAATGCGAAGCTTCAAGTTCAAACATCTTGAGCCGAGGCAAAACCTCATAGCCTGGAGTAAAAGGCTCCAAATACCAAAAAAGAGAAAGTTGGAAGCCAGAAAAAAGAGAAATGAATGCGAGTATTGTTAGTCCAAAGTTGACTTCAGTAATTCTTTGGACAAAAGCAGAAATATCAGAGGATCTTTTGTAAAATGAATAAAAGGAAACAAGAAAAATGAGTAGGGTAAAAAGAATCAGAGTTGAGACAATAAAATCTTTGAAAACCACTCCTTGATAAAAATGAATAAGAGTATAAGTGGCAAAAAAATAGAAAGGCAAAAACAACCTCAACAACTTGTTGTTTTTCAATAAATAAAAAGCAAAAAATGGAGCCAAAACGATCGAGAACTTTAATCCATAGGGCAAACCAACCCTGTTGACAAAGAAAATAAGGAAGATAATCCCAAGTGTTGAATCAATAATTTTTCTCATTCTGTCAGGATTTTAAAGCTGGTTTTTTGGAGTTTAAAATAAACAAGAAAAATACTGAACAAGCAAAGGGTAAAGCAGAGTAGTTTTATGAGCCAATCATCCAGTATGGCGATTCCGCTTCCCCAAACTGCCGGGAGGAAAAGAATGGCAACCGACAGGGCAGATGGCCGAGTTTTATCAAATCTTTTGGAGACCGAATAATGAAGCCAATACATTCCCGGAATTATGGAAACTGCGAGTCCGATAACCATAGAAATAAGAGAATTGAAGACAAACAATCCAACTAAAATTCCAACAAAATTGAGGCTCGTAAAAATCAACACCATTCTCAATCCAAATTTCTCATGCCCAGATGCGTTTAAAAATAAATTGGGGATTGTGGAGAATATCAAGAAAAACTCGAATACCGAAAACCATTTGACGTATTGTTCTAATTCAAGGTAATTCTCTTGACCTAGCCACAAGGTAAAAAATGGTTTGGAAAAAAGACTGAAAATAGCGAGGAGTGTGAACGAAATAACGAGAGATACATTTCGAGTCCGAAGGTACAAATCAAATATCAGAGATTCGTCATCTTTGTTCTTTGCCACTTGAGGAAATATCCAGGAGGTTATTGCCCCAAATGCCATATGAATGTGATTAAATAAAGTTGCGACAATGGCATAAAAAGAGAGAGCAGCCAGACCAAATTTGTACGAAACTAACAGACGGTCTCCCTGGTATACAATGATGATGGCAATACTTTGAAACCAAATAAACAGCGAATAGCTGATCTCGTGTTGTATCAATGTACAATTGAGCGAAAAGCTAAACTTGTAAAACGGAATAAACCTTGCTAAAAGCTTGTAGTTTGCAATAATTCCTACCAAGATTATAATCGAATTAAAACTCAAAACATACACGACATTGTGAGTATTAAAGGCAATAACAATACTTCCTAAAACCGTGATGATTTTGAGAAGAATTGAAAGTATTGTTACGTACTTAAATTCCTCAAAAGCTCGATAAACATTGTACAAAATTTGCTCCGTAAGCTTCCCAAACAGAAGAATCATTCCTATCAGGATGGACACAATAAGTCTGGATTTTACCATCGGATTCTCGACAAACCAATCGTAAAAATAAACGCCCAAACAAAGCCCCGAAGCAACTAACAAGCTGGCTAGTAAAATAATAACCGTGAAAGAGAGATTGGTATTGAGTGTATCAGAAATCTGTCGATTATCTTGTTTAGCTATTGCTATGGAAATATGCTTGTACGTGGAAAAATTTAGCCCCAAATTAAAAGCTTGCATAACTATAACGATAGAATTTACCATCATCCAAATTCCGTAATCTTCGGCTCCTAACTGGGCCAAAAAAACAGGAATAGAAATAAATAAAATTGTGGGCCCCAAGAGTACCTCGATCACGTTCCAAATGGAATTTTGTAAATTACGAGATGTAAGTAATTTGTTAAACTTCATGGTTTGGGTTTTTGTACCATTGCAGGAATACACTTGAAAAAAGAACCAACAAAATGGCTACACTTCCATATTTCTTGAGCTTCGTTTTATTTTGCTCCCACTTGGTAATCTCTATTGGCTGAAATGCTTTCAATAACGCTATAGAATTGAGGTCGCTCAATCGATTCTCTAAAGAGATTAGTTCTTTTTGTCGCTCTTTGGCTAAGTACAATAACTCAATAACGTTCACTGAGTCTCGGCAAGCAGAAGAAGCTAATAACTCATCAATACGTGCCAAATCTTCTTTTACGAAAGAGAGTGTATTTTGGTAATCCGTTATTTCTTTTTGAGCCACAACATTGTTAGCCGAGTCGCTCAAGATATAATGTAATAATCCATTTTGGATAGTTTGAATGTCCTTCTTATCCTCACACTCGAGGTAAACATAAAATGGAATTCGATCAAAAGTAAAATCTTGGTGCAAAGGACTATTCACTATATTTTTTGCCGAAATTGTTCGCATTTCCTTTGCCTGTTCCAAAGTGATATCAAGAACATTTGCCAATTCTGCGTGTTGCGAATGACCAACAAGTTGTTCCAAATAAAAAATCAAATCACCATACACTTTTTTATGGACGAAGTTGTAGGTAAAACTTGCTTTGGAACGATAATACGTTGTTGATTTTCTGGCGCTTAGTAAAAATAGTAAAGTACTGATAAAGAGAATAAAAACTCCTGTTTTCCAAAAATTGGATAGTCCCAAGAGGAGGCTACGAATAAATTCGATAAAAAAGTCGACCGATTCTCGAAGAAATTTTTGTGTAGAAAATGAGTATTTACTTTTTTCCATGGTGCATAATAATTGTCTATCTGTGAAGATAATTGGAAACAATCCAACTTCCAATTCATTATTGTTTTTATGTATTTAAAAATGTTGTCATTCTTCTAAATCTCTATATTTTGTATTTCTAATAAAAAAAAACTTCATGTCTTTTTCCGAAAAATTAGCAAGAATATTAAGCTCGATAATACCAATTGGATGCGCCACTCAAATCCTTGGAGTGCTTGGACACGAATTCCCATAATAATTCTATTGGCCATTGCCGTATGGAGCAGAGTTTGGATTGGATGGTATTCCGTCATTCCAGTTTCGCTCCTTGTGGTCTGGACTTGTATCAACCCAAGAGCTTTTAAAGCACCTAAGTCGACCAAAAACTGGACCTCGAGAGCTGTGTTTGGCGAACGAGTATGGATAAACAGAAACAATCATCCTATCGCTTCGCATCACCTCACCATGATTACAATCTTGAATACTGTCAGTTTCATAGGACTTCCTTTTTACGGATACGGCTCGTATACATTGAAATTTTGACCTACTTGCTTCGGAATTACTCTCGTATTAGCTGGCAAAATGTGGTTTCTCGATCGTATGGTTTGGATCTACAACGAAGAAAAAGAAAAAAATGAGGTATACAAGAGCTGGGAATATTAAACAGACCCAATAGCCTAGCGAGGCTATAAGATCTGCCTAGCCCTTACTTACCAATCTCTTCGGTAAAATATTGGTAAAAATAGGGGATTGTTTCAATTCCTTTCAAGTAATTGAAAATCCCGTAATGTTCATCAGGCGAATGTATGTCATCTGTTGCAAGCCCAAAACCCATCAACACCGATTTCAACCCTAATTCCGCCTCAAACAAAGAGGTAATGGGAATACTTCCTCCGCTTCTTACAGGAATTGGCTTTACTCCAAAAGTAGTTTCCATTGCTCTACTTGCGGCTTGGTAAGCAGGAAAATCGGTAGGTATCAAGAAAGGTTCTCCTCCATGATGTGGTTTCACCAAAACCTTCACTGCATCGGGTGCTATAGATTCAAAATGTTTTTGAAATTTCTCGGTTATCTCCTCCGAACTTTGATTTGGAACTAATCTCATAGAGATTTTGGCAAATGCTTTAGAAGGCAGTACTGTTTTAGCTCCTTCGCCAATGTATCCTCCCCAAATTCCATTCACATCCAAGGTAGGTCTGATGGAAGTCCTTTCGTTTGTGGTGAATCCTTTTTCGCCAAATCCTTCTTTTATCCTTAACTCCTTGTTGAAGTCCTCTTGATTAAAAGGTGCTCTTGCCATTTCTGCTCGATCCTCTGCCGATACTTCTTGCACGTTGTCGTAAAATCCTTCTACGGTAATATGATTGGTTTCATCGGTCAATGACGCAATCATATTACACAAAATATTAATCGGGTTTCCTACAGCTCCACCGTACAATCCCGAGTGCAAATCTCTGTTTGGTCCAGTTACCTCTACTTCAAGGTAGCTCAACCCTCGTAATCCCACAGAAATAGAAGGGGTCTCGTTTGAAATCATAGAAGTATCCGAAATCAATATAGTATCAGCACTTAACTTTTCTTTGTTCGCCTTAACGAACACGCCCAAGTTCTCAGAACCTACTTCCTCTTCTCCCTCAATCATAAACTTCACATTACAAGGAAGGGAATCAGTCTTCATCATGTATTCAAATGCTTTTATGTGCATGTAGAATTGTCCTTTGTCGTCTGCAGCTCCTCGAGCGTAAATGTATCCATCCTTTATCACCGGCTCAAAAGGTGGACTAGTCCACAACTCGATTGGATCTGGAGGTTGTACATCATAATGACCATACACCAAAACAGTCGGCAGGCCTGAATCGATAATCTTTTCCCCGTAAACAATGGGATGTCCTACAGTAGGGCAAATCTCTACGTTGTCTGCTCCTGCATACAACAAACTTTGTTTTACGTGCTCGGCACATTTGTTCACCTCAGCTTTGTAAGCAGGATCTGCACTTACCGAGGGAATCTTGAGTAACTCAATGAGTTCTTCTACTAAATGGTCTTTATTCTCGTTTAAGTAGTCTTTTATTTTTGACATAATTTGTTTAATTTTTCTACAACAGGTAGTTAATCGATGAAAAAAATTCGGTCAATTTGCACAAACACACAAAGTCTGTGAATTAACAAGAGGAACAAGTATTAGCAAATTCCACATCAAATGTAGAGTTATCTTATTTTTCAAAGATTTTAATTGTCATAAAATTACCCAAACCGAGAGACAAAGTAAAATCTTAGCGCGTATATTTTCTACAATCGGGTATTAACTGTATTTTTGTTCCATTACTTAACACATCAGCACTATGACGTCTATTACATTAGGAGAATTTATTATCGAAAAAGAGCATGATTTTCCTTATGCCACAGGAGAGTTATCAAGTATTTTAAGTTCTATTAGATTGGCTTCAAAAATAGTTCATCACGAAATTAACAAAGCAGGGCTTGCCGAGCATATTCTGGGAGCCGTGGGCACAGAAAATATTCAAGGAGAAGAACAACAAAAATTAGATGTATTTGCGAATGATGTGTTCATTAAAGCGCTAAAAAACAGAGGAGTAATTTGTGGAATTGCCTCCGAAGAGGATGACGATTTTGTGGCATTCAAGGGTGATTCGATGAAAGGAAATTACGTGGTTGCCATGGATCCTCTCGATGGCTCTTCTAACATTGATGTAAACGTATCGGTTGGGACTATCTTCTCTGTTTACCGAAGAATATCGCCTGCTGGTGAACCAGTCGTGTTGGAAGATTTTTTGCAGCCCGGTATTGAGCAAGTGGCGGCTGGATATGTTTTATACGGTTCTTCTACCATGCTTATTTACACCACAGGAAATGGAACCAATGGGTTTACCTACGATTCATCATTAGGTGTTTTCTATCTTTCTCACCCAGATATGGAGACGAGCAAAAACGGGAAGATATTCTCTATGAACGAAGGAAACTACAACAAAACCTCTCAAGGACTGAGAAACTACATCGACTATACCAAAGAGATTGACAAGGCCACAAAAAGGCCTTACACAGCGAGATACATTGGTTCTTTGGTGGCAGATTTTCATCGAAACCTATTGAAAGGTGGTGTCTATGTTTATCCTAGTACAGATTCTTCTCCCAACGGAAAATTGCGATTGCTGTATGAATGCAATCCTCTTGCTTTTGTGATAGAACAAGCTGGTGGAAAAGCAACGGACGGAAAAACCCGAATCATGGAATTAAAACCTACAGAACTTCATCAACGAGTGCCATTTGTTGTAGGATCTAGCAACATGGTGGATGAAATCCACGGTTTTTTAGGCGAAGATTAATTTTATTGATAATAAAACAAAAGTCATTTGTATTGGAATAGCTGGAGTTTTGATTCAACTTACAACATTCCTTTTGTCCTGCGGACTCAGAAATATTGAGTTTCCATCCCGATGGGTCGGGATTAATTCAACATAGAAAAAAGCCTGCGGTGCTTCGCACCTGGTTTTTTTTGAGTTTCATTAATATCCCCAATCGTCATTTCTGAAACTGTAAAAATTAATTCCAAACTTTATTCTGGGATTTATTCTATTGAGATTAGATACTCCATCTACTGCGTATACTCCCAATCTGAATCTTGTCCGAGAAATTCGAAATGATCGCTCGATTCCAACAAATGCCTCTGCGTAGCGATATTGATATTGTGGAACCATCAATCCACTTGCTCCGGTAACTGTATGAATCCCTAATCGCTTTATCAATGGAACGAAATTAATAATCGCACCGTTAAAATGATGGATGTAATTGAGCTTGAGGTAACTATCCGTTACATTGAGTGTAGTATCTTGCAATTGCATTGAGGTAAGAAACGAAGCGAAAAACCACCTATCACTTTGTCCAAAAATCTTGTTATCTTCTCGCTTTAAATTTTCTCTATTCAAGAATTTTCCCGCTTCAAACCGATAGGAAGAGGTTCCCAAAGTTCGCACTTTAAAAGTATGAAGTATTGAAAGATTAACGTAATCATAGTTAATCACACTCCCAAACAAACCAGTCACACCTTTTTCGTATCCCACAGAAAACTCGGGCCATTTGCTGCCCAATACAACTTTTCGTTTTGGTTCCATCATAAATTTCTGGTAAGGAGTAAAGGAAAATCCTATTCCTATTCTTGATGATTTATATCCAGCGAAATTAGCCGCAATATTGGGTTGACCGGGAAACAAGGAATCGAAAATAGGAGTAAACGTGTAACCCGCAATAGAGGTGCGATCGTCATAACTGTAATAGAGCGAACTGTAAAATCCATTGAATAGCTCTCGGGAGGTTCGGGCGACCAAATAGCCGGTTTCTATCCAATTGTTTCGTTGAAATTTATTAAACAAAGCATCGTCAAACACTAACAAATCGAATCGTTTCCCTACAAACATATCAATTCGTCCTAAATGCATAGGATCGTATTTTACTCCAACCCTAAAGTTTCCTTTCACATCTTTGTTTGCCATCCCGATACTGATGTCTCCAGCGGCATTAAAAGTTCGTTCGTTCTCGAACCGCTTAAAATAAGAAGCACCAGGGCCTACTCTAAATGGGTTGATAGGGTCAAAATTGAGCAACATCTCTGGCAAGGACCCAAAATTCCACGATTGTTTCTTCGCCCTATTCCTAAATCCTACTCCATTCCACACCACATCCAAAAAAGTGACTTTGTTGTACACCGAATCAACCGAATCGAGGTAAGCAGGAGAGTTTATGTAATCGTGAATGCTATCTTTTACAAACTGAAAACGCTGCTCCTCTTGGGTAAGTGGCTCGGGACGAATTTTGTCCCAATAGTTCGAATCTCGCTCATAAGCCTCGGCAGTGGTAACGCCCACTTCGTTACCAAAATATCTTTTTGGAAATTCAACATTTAGCTCATAATTGGAATACACTACGGTGGTGTTTCCGGTAAATTCCTGTCTTCCGCTTTTCTCGGTGTAGTCAAATACTTGCTTCTTGAGCAAAAGCACCGAATCTTCATTGAAAAAATAATCTTGATTTACCCTAAAATCTGTGTACTTGAGCAATCCTCCTTTGTGCAAAAACAAGTCTACTTTATCGAGATTGTAGGTGTTGTCGCGGATCCAAATGTGGCCTTCCCAAGTGGCGTTTCCTTTTTTTCTTGGAGTTACCTCTATTTTCCAAATCATTACACCGTTGTCAAAGGAAGTCTGTACCAACCGAAATTTATAAGTCAGCACCGAAAGTGAATTCAATGGAGACACAAGTGGCACTTCGTTGAGTTTGTATAGATTCATGAGATTGTCGTAAAAATTGAATTCGCTTTGAATCGTGTTTTTGTAAAACAACCCGAATGTACTACCGTATTCTTTGTAGGCGCTTCTTATTTCTTTTACCTTATCAGGAAACTGATAATGCCTTTCCAGCTTCACCTCCATCATGTTGATACTATTGGCAAATCTATTAAGTTCACTTCGTTCCTTGCTCAGTGCTTCCTCCAGAAGTTCTTCCTCTGTTTTTTCTTTGGCAGCTTCTTGGGCCTTTTTTTGTCTTTTTCTGGCTCTTTCTTTTTTCTCTCTTTTCTTCTTTTCTTTTTCGCTAATCACCTCTTTTGCCTTGATGTAAACCTCTGTTTTACTCGTTTGAATTTGAGAATTCCATTTTGACTTGTTGTCGATTGCTTTCGAGATAATGCCGTAGGCAGGGTCTCTGCCCTTACCTTTGATTTGAACTTCTTTTAATTGTTGTATATCTGTTTTGAGCCAAATATTTTTTACCACTTCGCTATTGTCCTCAATCGTTACGGAAAACTCCTGCATTTCAAAACCAACAGCTGTAACCACAATAGTATAAATTCCTTGGTTTGTAAACTGATAGGTATAGCGACCGTTGGCATCAGTAGAGGTTCCTAAAGCATTGGATTTAATATATATATTGGCGTATGGAACAGGAGCGTTATTCTCATCCAACACAAATCCCGAAATGGACTGAGACATCAATACCGAACCAAAAAAAAGCGCAAAAATAAAAGCAAACAGTCTGAACATTGTTTTTTTCTTTTTTTTCAGAATCTGGAAAATTTACAGGATTCAATACTAAAGTAAGAGAAAAAAATAACCTTCAAACAATAAGTTGTTAAAGGGTTATAAAATCTGTTAAATGGAGTTAATTCTGGTTTATTTCTTGGCTATCCAAGAAATCTCCTCAGCATTCAAATCTTTCGTAAATTTACGGCTTAAGACGAATAGATAATCCGACAAACGATTTAGGTATTTTGTAATAATCGGATCTACTTCGCTTTCATTCGAGAGATGCACAGAAATTCTCTCAGCCCTTCGACACACACATCTGGCAATGTGGCAATAACTTACAGTTGGGTGACCACCAGGAAGGACAAAAAATTTCATGTCAGGTAGTGATTCATTCATTTCATCTATTTTCAGTTCCAACCCCTCAATCATTTTGTCTGAAATAGTGGGTATTTTTACTTTATCCTTTCCTGGCTCTTTTGCCAAGTGAGAGCCTATGACAAACAAATCATCTTGAATTTGAATTAAAAATTCCTTGGTAGATTTCCCCATTTCTTGATCACGAATCAATCCCAAATGAGAGTTCAATTCATCTACTGTTCCGTATGCCTCAATTCGCAAATGATATTTTGGGACTCGTGCTCCACCCAATAAAGAAGTCTCTCCTTTGTCTCCTGTTTTTGTGTAAATTTTCATGAAACAAAAATACATAAAAAAAGCTCCCCATTTAACGGGAGCTTTTTAAGATCATTTTTAACTTTTTATTCTATCCTAAAAACGGGTATCTGTAATCCGTTGGTGTCACAAAAGTTTCTTTGGTTGTTCTTGGAGAAACCCATCTCAACATGTTCAAGATTGAACCTGCTTTGTCGTTTGTTCCAGAACCTCTTGCTCCTCCAAATGGCTGTTGACCTACAACAGCTCCAGTTGGCTTGTCATTGATATAAAAGTTACCTGCAGCATTTTTCAATTTCTCTGCCGCCAACTCAATCATGTATCTGTCCTGAGAGAATATAGAACCTGTCAATGCATACTCAGAGGTAGAATCTACGAGCTCCAAAGTTTCTTCAAACTTGTTTTCGTCATACACATAAATTGTAATCACCGGGCCAAAAATCTCTTCACACATTGTTCTGAATTTGGCGCTTTTTGTAACCACAACAGTAGGCTCAATAAAATATCCTTTCGATTTATCGTAATTCCCTCCAGCTACTATTTCAGCATCATCTTGTTCTTTGATGTAGTCAATGTAGCTTGCAATTTTATCAAAAGCATTTTCATCAATTACAGCTGTAATAAAATTTCCAAAATCTTCTGGCGATCCCATTTTCATGGAAGCAACATCTTCTTTTACATAACCTATTACTTCTTCAGCCATATTAGAAGGCAAATAAACTCGTGATGCAGCCGAACATTTTTGTCCTTGAAATTCGAATGCACCTCTTGAAACTCCTGTAGCAACTTGCTTCGGATTAGCTGATTTGTGAGCGACAATAAAATCTTTCCCTCCAGTTTCTCCTACAATTTTTGGGTAAGTTCGGTAAGTAGAAATATTATCTCCAATTGTTTTCCAAAGGTGTCTAAACACTCCTGTAGAACCAGTAAAGTGTAATCCAGCAAAATCCTTGTGCTTGAATACAACTTCTCCAGCTTCTGGTCCGTCTACCAAAACCATATTGATCACACCATCTGGCAATCCTGCTTCTTTAAATAATTCCATAATTACTTGAGCAGAATATATTTGAGATTCTGCTGGTTTCCATACAACCACATTTCCTAACATTGCTGGAGCAGCACATAAATTTGCAGCAATTGCAGTAAAGTTAAACGGTGTAATTGCAAATACAAATCCTTCAAGAGGTCTGTACTCTAGTCGGTTCCACAATCCTGGATTAGAATCGGGTTGAATTTCCATGATCTCTTGCATATAAGCAACGTTCATTCTTAAGAAATCTATCAACTCGCATGAAGCGTCAATTTCTGCTTGAAAACAATTTTTTGACTGGGCCAACATGGTGGCTGCATTCATTTTTGCTCTGTAAGGTCCTGCTAATAAATCTGCTGCTTTCAAGAAAATAGCGGCTCTGCTGTGCCACGACAAGTTTTCCCAATCACTTTTAGCGGCTAATGCCGCGTCAATTGCGTCTTCTACATGTTTTTTTGTTCCGTAACTGTACGTACCCAAACTATGTTTGTGGTCGTGAGGCGGTGACATCGTAAACTTTTTATCCGTATGAATTTCTTCACTTCCTATGTAAAGCGGAACCTCCACTTTGCTGTTATACATTTCTTTGTATTTAGCCTGCAATTCAGCTCTCTCCGGAGAACCTGGCTCATAGCTCAATACTTCCTCGTTACCTTGAAACGGCACATTATAAAATCCTTTTGACATTCTTAACTATTTTGGTTCGTTATAAATTCTTCCTAAAATTAAGGATAAGTGTACGGAAAAAAAAGCCATTCACTTTATTATATTAGAACGACTGACATTCACGCACCTTTCATATCTCATTGCTTTAAACTGTATAATAATTCTGTTATTTTTTTCTTAAAATGAATACCCGACACCACTTTAATTTGGTGGATTAGAAACATTTTATATATATTTACGTTCAACTAAATACAAATCTAAAACAAACGCCTATACCATAAGACTACTTAAAATCAAATTATTAACCTAAGTAATAAAACAAGTAGTATTATGGAAATTAACAGAAATAGCTCTGATCAAGAACTAATTAGAAGTTATTTAGAAGGAAAGGATTTATCGTTTGAAATCCTACTTTCGAGATACAAAGACCGAATCTTTAGTTATTTAATCTCATTGGTTAAAAATAAAAAAATAGCAGAAGACATTTTTCAAGATGCCTTCTTTAAAATAATCAACACATTACAAAAAGGAAAATACAACGAAGAAGGTAAATTTCTGCCTTGGGCAATGCGTATTGCGCACAATTTAGCTATTGATCATTTCAGAAAGGTGAAAAAAATGCCCACAATTAGCCAAAATCCTTCTAAAAATGAAGACGATGATTTTGATATTTTTTCAATTCTTAATATGCAAGAAGCAAGTATTGAAGATGAAATAATTGAGGAGCAAATACACAAAGATGTTAGGAGAGTAATCGATTATCTTCCTGCCGAACAAAAAGAAATAATTTACTTAAGGCACTTTAAGGAAATGAGCTTTAAAGATATCGCAGAAGCGAAAGACATCAGTATCAACACTGCTCTGGGAAGAATGCGTTATGCCTTAATAAATTTGAGAAAAATTATCGAAAACAACAAAGTGAATCTCACGGTTTACTAGCATTACTTTTATTCGAAAAGTACATATTTCTACCCCTAGCAATTTTTTATATTTCTGCTAGGGTTTTTCTTTAGTAAAAAGTCTGATTTCTCTAACTACATCATTGGTTAGTTTTAGCTTGGAGTTCCACCCTTCATAAAAACATCTTCCCCAAATCTTTCTCTTGTCGGGAGAGAATAAAGAATAAAAATTGGGGAGGAAAAGGCAAAAAATGGCGTAGGAAGTTAAAAGGGCTTAACCTATCACAACAAGACTATTTTTTTATTACTTTTGTTCATGGAATTTGAAGGAAAATGCATCATATTCTCAGCTCCATCGGGAGCGGGGAAAACCACAATCGTTCGCTATTTACTCGAAAAAATAAAAAGCCTGAAGTTTTCTATTTCGGCAACCAGTCGTCCCAAAAGGGAGTATGAAGTGGATGGACACGATTACTATTTTTTGTCGGTAAGCGATTTTAAAAACAAAATTCATTCAGGTGAATTTATCGAATGGGAAGAAGTCTACACTGACAATTATTATGGTACACTGAAATCAGAGATAGAGAACATATGGAAAGAAGGAAAGCACGTGATTTTTGATGTGGATGTTATTGGTGGTATAAAATTAAAATCAATTTTTGCGGATAAAGCACTCTCAATTTTTGTTCAACCTCCTTCTATTACAGAGTTGGAAAACAGATTAATTGGAAGAGGAAGTGAAACGCCCGAAACAATCATCAAGAGAGTTGGAAAAGCTGAGATTGAAATGAAATCAGCCAAAGAATTCGACTATATTTTAATCAACGATACATTGGAAGTTGCAAAAAAGGAAGCGGGCAAGGTGGTGAGTGATTTCTTAGAAAAATAAACTTTATCTACCCCCCTTTTTAAGTTGTAACTCTTTGAACTACGCACACTATGAATATGAAAAAAGTAGGATTATTTTTTGGCTCATTTAACCCCATACACATCGGGCATCTGGTCATTGCGAGTCATATCGCAGAATCCGAGTTGGTAGATGAAGTCTGGTTCGTTGTTTCCCCTCAAAATCCGTTTAAGGAAAAAAAATCTCTCATAGAAGATTACCACAGACTAGCTTTGGTAAACGAAGCAATTGAAGACGAAGACAGACTAAAATCTTGCGATATTGAATTTACTATGCCAAAGCCCTCTTATACTTCTAATACTTTGGCTTATTTGATGGATAAATATCCCAAGAACGAATTTTCGCTCATTATGGGAGAGGACAACATCAAGTCTTTTCATAAATGGAAAAATTACGAAACAATTCTAAACAATCACTCTATCGTTGTGTATCCCAGACTTGGGGTAAGCGACCACCTACAAGCAGACAAGAGTATCCTTAGTCACACCAACGTTCATCTACTAGAAGACATCCCGATAATGAAAATATCCGCTAGCTACATCCGAAAAAGAATTAAAGAAGGGAAAAGCGTTCGCTATTTACTCACTGAAAAAGTAGCTAAATACGTGGACGAAATGAATTTTTACCGGTAATTCCCAATCAATGGTACTTTCTTGTCGATTGAAAACTTTCTTCTATAAACCACAAGTATAATTAAACCAAATCTCCCTCTATTTCTTTGATCATAGATTCAAAGAATAGCCGTCCGTCAGTGTTTCCAAGCTCTTCATCAGCGGCTCTTTCGGGGTGAGGCATCATGCCAAATACGGTTCTTTGTTTGTTCGTAACGCCGGCAATGTTTTCGACAGATCCATTTGGATTGTTTGCCGAATCCACAACACCCTTTTCGTCACAATAGCGGAACAACACTTGGTCGTTTTCATTCAATTCTTTTATTGTTTCCTCTGAGGCAAAGTATCTTCCTTCGCCATGAGCGATGGGTATTTTGTACCCTTTTCCTTTTGTCAGATTAGCCGAGATGGCAGTATTATTCGTTTGGGGTGCAATGTGCACATTTTTGCATATAAATCTTTGAGAGTTGTTATGCAGAAGGGCTCCTGGCAATAATCCAGATTCGCAAAGAATTTGGAAACCATTACAAACTCCTATGGCGTAGCCACCGTTGTTACAATGCTCGATAACTTTCTCCATAATGGGAGAAAATCTGGCGATTGCTCCTGAACGCAAATAATCTCCGTAAGAAAACCCACCCGGAACTACTACAACATCTACATTCTGTAAATCGGTTTCTTTGTGCCACAAGTTTACCACTTCTTGTTTCATTATGTTTTGTAAAACATAAATCATGTCTTCGTCACAATTGGACCCTGGAAAAGTGATAACACCGAATTTCATAGCTTGCTGCTTTTAGTTAATTTATTTACAAAAGTAATAAAAAATTGTAGCAAACAAGTCTTGATTGGAGACAAAGAAATGAGTTCTTTTTATCTGAGTAGAAAGGTGAGTGCAATTACTGCTACAAAAGCAAGTTCTTTCCATTTTGAGGTAGATTCTGAGAAGAAAAAACTGAGAAAAATTGAAAGAGGTAGAGTAAATAAGAAGAGAATGTAATGCTGAGGTTGCAAAAAAATACTAAACACACTTACTGCCAAGGATGTTAATAAATATACAAATAGATTATTTACCAATAACAGAACGCTAATATCGGTTCCGGAACGTTTGTTAGAGGCTAATTGAAACCCAATTAATGCAAACAAAAATGCTGCTATAATAAAAACTGTAAACTTCCAAGAAATATCGGGAGAGGTAAACTGAACATCCCACAAAGTTCCAATAAGCTTTTTATTATCTGTAATAATAGACAAAGAAAGTACTAATAAAATTGGGATAGCAAACCCTGTCAAAATCAGCATTAATTCTGAAATCCCTACTCTTCTGGTGGTGCTCAAGTTGTGAATCAGCAAAAGCAAAAACAACGCAAAGAATACATTGTGAAAACATAAGACTCCAATAATAAAGGCAGAATTAAAAACGTGGTTTTTGCTCTCTTTGCTGCTAATAAACGACAATAAATAATAAACAAAAATTATGAGCAAAAAGGAAACCACATCGTACACCAAGAAACTTGAGTTTGATAATTCTACTGAAAAAAACAACAGATAAAACCACAAAAACAGGTTGTTTGGCTCGTAACTAAATAGAAATTTATTGACTCTATAATTCAGAAAAAAAGCACTTAAAAGTGTCGCAAAAAAGGAGATAATGATAGCGGCTTTTTTTGACAAGTGATAGGATTCATTGGCAAATTCGATTGAAACTATTGAACTGGGATGTGATGTAAAAAAGGCGTAACCCCATAATCCAATTGCTGCAAGAATGATGATCAAATAACTAAGAAGCGTGTTTTTGAAAAGAGATGTAATCATGATAAAAATAAAAAATGCCTAGAGTTGTTTGAAGTAATCAGGTAAAGTTATTTATATTTGTGAACAACAAAGAAAAATTGCGTGTATGAATTGGTTAGTAGACTTATTAGAAAGATTGTTCCAAGCTACTTTTGGAATCTTGAAGGTTGCCGAAAACGGTCCTTGGATTGTATTTTGGTCAGTGATTATTTTTGGACTAGTATACTGGCTAAAATGTCAGCAAAAATACAACAAGCAAGCTGATGCAGATCCCAACCAGTTGAAGTAATTTTTACTCCAAATCGAATCCAATATCGGTTCGATAATACATCTTATCAAACTTAATTTTTGTCAAAGAAGCGTATGATTTTTCAAGCGCTTCTTTTTTTGTGGCTCCAAATGAGCTCATCGCAATAACTCTTCCTCCATTAGTTAAGACATTTCCGTCTTTACTTGTGGTACCCGCATGAAACGGAATACTATCGGTAATAGTTTCTAATCCTATAATTTCTTTAGATTTTTCATAGCTTTCGGGGTATCCTCCCGAAACTGCCATAACCGTGCACACGGATTTGTCCGAAACTTTGAGATCGATCGTGTCAAGTGATTTGTTTCCTACAGCCTGAAACACCTCTACCAAGTCAGAGTCAATTCTCGGGATGACTACTTCTGTCTCTGGATCTCCCATTCTCACGTTGTATTCAATTACGTATGGATCGTTCCCTACTTTCATGAGGCCTATGAATAAAAATCCAACAAACTCTATGTTGTCTTTTTTTAATCCTTCTATAGATGGAGCAATAATTCTTTCTTCTACTTTTTGCAAAAAGGCAGTATCTGCAAATGGCACTGGTGACACAGCTCCCATTCCACCTGTATTCAGTCCTTTGTCACCTTCTCCAATTCGCTTGTAATCTTTTGCCGTTGGCAATACTTTGTAACTTTTCCCGTCCGTCAAAACAAAAACTGACAATTCTATCCCATCCAAATACTCTTCAATAACTACCTCTTGGCTTGCTGCTCCAAATTTAGAATTTGCCAACATTTCAGTTAATTCCCTTTTTGCCTCTTCGAGGGTAGTGGAAATAACAACTCCCTTACCCGCTGCAAGTCCATCCGCCTTGAGAACAAATGGAGGGGACAAGGTCTCCAAAAATTCTAGACCTTGAGAAAGCGTTTGAGGAGTAAAAGCTTGGTACTTGGCAGTTGGAATTTGATGTCTTTGCATAAATTCTTTGGAGAATTTTTTGCTGCCTTCCAATTGTGCTCCCATTTTTTTTGGACCAATTACATGAATATTTTTGGTCTTCTCGTTCTCATCAAAAAAGTCATGAATCCCTTCTACCAGAGGAACCTCAGGACCTACTACTACAATATCTACCTCATTCTTTGTACAGAAATTAACGATCCCCTCGAAATCTGAAACAGAAAGATCTATATTGGTACCAACATGCGCAGTACCTGCATTTCCGGGTGCCACAAATAAATTTGATAACAACGGACTTTGTGCTACTTTCCAAGAAAGAGCGTGTTCTCTTCCTCCTGATCCTAAGATTAAAATGTTCATGTGGATATTTTTATACAAAATTATCATTTATTATTAAATTAATTCTATTAATAGTTGCTTTTGACAACAAAAAAATTACTTTTGCGTAATATTAGAAATTTTAAAAACCGAAAATTATGTATTGGACGTTAGAACTAGCATCATATTTAGAAGATGCGCCATGGCCAGCTACGAAAGAGGAGTTGATCGATTACTCGATGCGTAGAGCTGCTCCACTAGAGGTAGTTGAAAACCTTCAAAGCATTGAAGAGGAAGGAGAAATCTACGAGTCTATCGAAGATATTTGGCCGGATTATCCTACTAAAGATGATTTCTTCTTTAATGAGGATGAGTATTGAAAAAAAATAAGTGAACTTAATTGTTACAGAACCCGATTCGACTTTGTTGAATCGGGTTTTTTGTTTTTTTGTTTCTTTTTTTTCAATACAAAAAGAAGAAAAAGGCGAGCTTGATGCGTTCTTTTCTAAATTATAGCTTGACAGCCGAAATGACAGATGAACAAAAAAATCAAAGTGTAATATTCTTTGCTAGATTCTGAATCAAATTTAGAATGACAGATGAAAAGGGAATGAAAAAAGAATAAAATTAAGCAATAAAAAATCCCGATTTTGAACTTCAAAATCGGGATTGAGTATAATTAGTATTTCTTAACTTTACACTACTCCTTGTGCCATCATAGCATCAGCTACTTTCACAAATCCAGCAATGTTTGCTCCTTTTACGTAATCTGTATGTCCATCTTTCGTTCCATACTTTACACAAGATGCGTGAATGTCTTGCATTATCTGCAGTAATTTGGCGTCAACTTCTTCTCGTGTCCAATTGAACCTCATAGAGTTTTGAGACATTTCTAGGCCAGATGTAGCCACACCTCCTGCATTGGATGCTTTTCCAGGTGCAAACAAAATCTTAGCTTCTTCAAACGCAGCCACTCCTTCTGGTGTAGTTGGCATATTTGCTCCTTCTGCTACACAAATAACTCCATTCGAAACCAATGTTTTCGCTTCTTCTCCGTTCAATTCGTTTTGAGTGGCGCAAGGTAATGCGATATCTACTTTTGTTGCCCAAGGTCTTTTCCCTTCGTGGAATTCTGCTCCAAATTTATCGGCATATTCCCTTATTCTTCCTCTTCTCACATTTTTTAGATCCATCACAAACGCTAGTTTTTCTGCGTCTATTCCATTGGCGTCATAAATATATCCCGAGGAATCAGACAATGTCACTACTTTTGCACCTAGCTCTGTTGCTTTTTCGCAAGCGTATTGTGCCACGTTTCCTGAACCAGAAATTGCAACTGTTTTGCCCGCGAAAGAATTATTGTTTGCTTTGAGCATTTCTTGCGCAAAATATACACAACCATACCCAGTCGCTTCAGGACGAATCAAACTTCCTCCCCATTCTTTCCCTTTTCCTGTAAGCACTCCTGTGAATTCATTTCTCAGTCTCTTGTATTGACCAAACATGTATCCAATCTCTCTTCCTCCTACTCCAATATCCCCTGCAGGAACATCCGTATCTGGACCAATATGACGAGCCAATTCAGACATAAAACTTTGGCAGAACTTCATTACTTCGTTGTCAGACTTTCCTTTTGGGTCAAAATCCGAACCTCCTTTTCCACCTCCCATTGGCAGAGTGGTCAAACTATTTTTGAATACTTGTTCGAAAGCCAAAAACTTAAGAATACTTAGATTCACAGAAGGATGAAAACGCAAACCACCTTTGTATGGCCCAATAGCGCTATTCATTTCAATTCGGTAAGCTCTGTTAATTTGAACTTCCCCTTTGTCGTCTAACCAAGGAACTCTAAACATGATTACACGCTCAGGATTGACCATTCTCTCTAGAATCTTTGCTTTTTTATATTTAGGATTCTCTTCAATGTAAGGGATTACTGTTTCTGCAACTTCCAATACTGCCTGTAAAAATTCAGGCTCTTCAGGAATAATACCTTTTACATAATTCATAAACTCATCAATTTGAGCTTGATAATTAGATGCTGACATTAGCTTTTAAATTTTAATTTATCCTACAAAAAAAGGCAAAAGAATTCATATAGCTGTTGTTTTTAACCTTTTTTTTGCGTTCCGTATTGTTTTTTGTTTACTCCGATTATTAAGAGTAATTTTACTCCTTCATTTTTTACTCACAATGGCCAGCAACTTGACACTATTTCTGAACTCTATCGAACTTCATAATCAGGTTATTAAGCGAGATACATCTATAGAATTCTACGTTTTTGTTGGAGTAGCTTTAGTGCTTATTTATCTTAAAACCACTAAAAATTCCTTTTTTAAAAATCTTTTTTCAACCATCTTCTCTGATTCTACTTATTTCGACTCGTTGTTGCAGACGGGAATCACAAGTTCCGGTAGTGTGTTGTTACAACTAAGCTTTGTGATACTTAGTGGACTGGGAATTGGTTACATTACCCTCTCAGAGTCGTATTTTACTGTTGCCTCTGCCGGAAAAGGAATTCTATTCGTCCTTTTGATGTATGTGTATCAACTGATTGTTTTGTATGTCTTTACCGTTATTAACTTTTCCAATGACACTGATTTCTTAAGACACAGACTTGCCTTCAATGAATTCAATGCCCTCCTCCTTTTTGTTGGACTTCTTTTCGTCTTTTACCTTCCGTTCTCGACTTGGCACCTCAATATTGCCGTTTTTTGTCTTGTTTGGTTAGTAAATATGGTCGGTAGTAGCGCATATTTACTAGGAATTATTTCTGTTTTTCACATAATTTTATACCTTTGCATCCTAGAATTAATACCCGTTTTATTTTTATTAAAATACTTATAAATACCGAGATATGAGTGTAGCTAAAACTGATACAAAGATAAAGAGCATTTTGATTTCTCAACCTAAACCAGAAGAGGGGCAGAAATCTGCTTATTATGATTTGGCAGAGGAGAGAAAAATAAAGGTTGATTTTAGACACTTTATTCATGTAGAAGGAATTCCTGGTCAAGAATTTAGACAAAGCAGAGTGGAATTAAAAGACCACACAGCAATTATCTTAACTAGTAAAAGTGCGGTTGACCATTACTTTAGAATGGCCGAAGAAATGCGATTTGATGTTCCAGATACGATGAAGTATTTTTGCACGAACGAAAGTATCGCGAAATACCTTCAAAAGTATATTGTGTACAGAAAAAGAAAAATTTCTTTTGGAAAAGCTGTTTTCAATGACTTGATGCCTTTAATATTAAAAAACAAGTCGGAAAAATTTCTTCTTCCGTTATCTGCTCAGCACAACGGAAGTATTTCGGTTATCTTAAAGAACAATGACATTAATTTTTCGGAAGCCATTATGTATAAAACTGTAATTTCAGATTTATCTGATTTGGCGAATGTAAATTATGACATGCTGGTGTTTTTTAGTCCTTCTGGTATTGAATCTCTCTACCACAACTTTCCCGACTTTAAACAAAATAAAACACGAATTGCAGTATGGGGACAATCAACTGCTGACGCAGTATTGAAAAAGAACTTGAGAATTGATGTTCAGGCCCCTATGTCCAAAGTTCCTTCCATGAAAAAAGCAATCGAAAATTACATGGACGGAAAAACAGAATAGTCTTTTCGGCACGTTTTCTCCGTGGCAATTTTATTGCCATGCTACTCACAAACTAAATAAGATGAAAAACACATTTTGTAAAGAAGAACGACTTTGCAGTAAGATTCTTATTGATTCACTTTTTGAAGAAAAAGACAAGTTGAAATTCACTGAATACCCTTGGATGTTGATAGCCAAAGAGGTAGAGATGGACTCCAATTATCCAGCGCAAGTAATGTTTAGTGTGAGCAAAAGAAAAATAAAGCTCGCGGTAAATAGGAACAAAGTGAAACGAAAAGGAAAAGAGGCTTATCGACTGAATAAAAGTTCGCTTTACGACTGGCTCGAAAAGAGAAATAAAAAACTGATTTTGTGCTTTATTTATCTTGAAAAGAAACCACTTCCTTATTCACTTTTAGAAGAGAAAATAATTGTACTTTTAAGTCGTTTAACCAAATAAAAATGAAAAAGATATTGTCTTTGCCTTTTATCCTTTTAGTAAGAGTGTATCAATATCTCATTTCTCCTTTGCTACCGACTACTTGTCGTTACACACCGAGTTGCTCTAGCTATACCATTGAAGCACTCAAAAAATACGGCCCGATAAAAGGTGGCTGGTTAGGCATAAAAAGAATTGTAAGTTGTCATCCTTGGGGCGGTCACGGTCACGATCCTGTTCCATAAATAATTGAATAATGAAAAAGAACCTTCTCCTACTACTTATTTCGCTCTCCTTCTCTGGCATTGCACAAGAAAAAACAACGACCGATGAGTATTTCGAAATTTCTAAAAACCTTACCATTTTTAGTGAGGTGTACAAAAATATCAACCTCAACTTTGTAGACGAAACAAATCCGGGTGAGTTAATGAAAATCGGGATTGATGCGATGCTAAGATCCTTAGATCCCTACACCAATTACATTCCTGAATCAAATATTGAAGATTACAGAATGATGCAAAGTGGGCAATATGGCGGAATTGGTTCCTTAATTCAGCAAAGAGATGAGTACATTCTTATTACAAATCCTTATGAAAATTTTCCTGCACAAAAGGCTGACTTGCGAGCAGGAGACAAAATCATTGAAATTGATGGGAATTCAGTAAAGGGTAAATCGGCATCAGAAGTAAGTGATTTGCTAAAGGGCGCTAAAGACACAGAGGTAATACTAAAAATTGAAAGAAAAAACGAGGAAAACCCTCTGGATATCTCCGTTACTCGAGAAATAATAAAAATGCCCACCGTTCCATTCTATGACATGGTGACGGAGAAAATTGGCTATATCAAACTTACGCAATTTCTGGGTTCGTCTAGCTCCGAGGTTGCGTCCGCATTCAAAACCCTGAAAGACTCAAATGAATTGGAAGGTCTCATTTTGGATTTAAGGGGGAATCCTGGAGGACTTTTGGGAGAGGCGGTAAATATTGTCAATTTATTCGTTCCTCAAGGAACATTGGTTGTAAAAACTAAAGGAAGAGACAGGCAAAACAACCTGCAATATTTTGCAAGAAACAAACCGATGGATACTAAAATACCTCTTGTTATCCTTATTGATAATGGATCGGCTTCGGCCTCCGAAATTGTATCTGGTACACTTCAAGATTTAGACAGAGCTGTGGTGGTAGGCAACCAATCGTTTGGGAAAGGATTGGTGCAGCAAACCAAAAATATGGAGTACAACTCCATCATTAAACTTACGGTGGCGAAGTATTACACCCCGAGCGGAAGATGTATTCAAAAACTGGATTATAGCGACAGAAATATCTCTGGTAAGGGAAAAAATATTTCGGATTCATTGGTTCACACCTTCAAAACTACTAACGGAAGACCTGTTACTGACGGGCGAGGGATTCTTCCTGATGTAGAAGTGAAAAATAATTCCTATTCTCCCCTGTCTGCAGCGCTTATGAGAGAGAATATTATTTTCGATTATGCAACCGATTATTTTTACACCCATCCTTCAATAGTTTGTGCAAAGGATTTCAAACTATCGGAAGAAGAATACAAGGAGTTTGTTGAGTTTTCGGGTTCGCAAGAATTCGAGTATACCACAGGTTCAGAACAATTTTTAGAAAAACTGAAAGAAATCGCTGAAAGTGAGCAATATTTTGAATCTTCCAAAGAAGAATACGAAGCTTTGAGAGAGAAACTATCTCCAAACAAACAGAGAGATTTACTTAAGTTTTACTCCGAAATAAAAGAACTAATTGAAAGGGAAATTGTGGGAAGATATTATTACCAGCGGGGCCAAATGGAATTAGAAATTAGTCAAGATAAATTTGTCTCTGAGGCGACTACTATGCTTCTCAATAAATCAACCTACAATAAGATTTTAGCGCCAAGTAAATAATGTCATGAAGAAAATAACGACTTTTTTCTCTTTTATTTCAGGCTATTGGACTCATGTGTTCTGCTTGAGTTTGATTGTCATTGGCATGCCATTTTCTAAGTTTCTGATGAGTCTCGGAACTATTTCGCTTATTGTCAATTGGTTTATTGAGGGAGGATTAAAGAAAAAATTTATTTCTTTTTTTCGAAACAAAACAGCTGTTTTTCTTACGGGCGCCTACCTCATTTTTATGATAGGCATGCTGTACAGTAATAATGTGGAGTATGGGCTGAAAGACTTGCGAATAAAAATCCCGCTACTTGCTTTCCCAGTTGTATTGAGTACCACCCATCGGTTAAAAAAATCTCACTATTTCTTGATAGTTCGCTTATTTACTTTGTCGGTTATTGCTAGTTCAGTGTATGGATTCTTGGTGTATCAAAACTTATTACCAGCAAAAAAAGAAATCCTAGAGCTACGAGATATCTCTCAATTCATTTCTCATATTCGATTATCACTGATGATTGTGCTGAGTTTGTTTTTAATTCCAAAACTTTTTACTCATTCCCTCGGTTTCAAAATTTTTGGTGTTTCCTCTAGTCTCTTTCTTCTCTACTTCCTTTCGTTTATGGAGTCCGGAACTGGGCTCGTTTTAGGGTTTATCACCTTGTTTTTCATTTCTCTGTATTACTTATTTAAGAAAAAGAATCTCTACGGTTTTTTTATGTTAGTGCCTATCCTCATCGCGGGAACTTTGGTCATTCAAAACTTATATTCTACGTATCATACTATAAAAATTGATACAACAGCACCATCACTTTTTACTAAAAGTGGCAGCCCCTACGACAAGAATTACTTTTACAATTTTTTTGACAACGGAAACTATGCCAAAGATTTTGTGTGCGAAAAAGAATTAACAGAAGAATGGAGTAGAATTTCTACTCAACCTTTTTACCCTACGGACAGTTCAGATGGAGCCCAATTTATATTGATTCGGTACTTGACCTCAAGAGGACTGAAAAAAGACAGGGAAGGGATGCGACAATTAACCGAATGGGACATCAAAAACATTGAAGCTGGAATACCAAATTACCTTCATGCACGAACCAATATAGTTTCGCGCCTACATAGAATTATGTTCGAACTGGATGGCTACCTCGCGGGGGTAAATGCAAGTGGAAATTCTTTTGCACAACGATTGGAGTATTGGAAAGTAAGCAAAGAGATTGTTAAAGAAAAACCCTGGTTTGGTTACGGCACAGGAGATGTTGCTGATGTATTTGAAAAGCACTATCAACTCCATGGAACTAACCTAGAAGCAAAATACCAATTACGTTCTCACAATCAATATTTATCTACGGCAATCGCAGTGGGTATTGTAGGGCTTGCTTTCTTCCTCTTCTGTCTTCTTTTTCCTATTGGGATCGGATTCAAACAGAGAAACTATTTCTATCTCATCTGTTTGTGTATTTCTATTTTATCGTTTTTCTCTGAAGATACACTAGAAACTCAGGATGGAGTGTTCTTTTTTACATTTCTCACAAACTTCTTCTTATTTAGCTCCAAAAACAGGTACCTCAAAAGTGTCGATTAGCTGTAGATGCGAATCGTACTATTACTAGAGTTGAAAGATACATTGTAAGCTTTCAGCGGCAGCTCGGCAGGGCCATTAGTTACAGAACCATCAAAAATATTGTACGTGCTACCATCGCAGCTACACTCTATAGTAATATTATCGGTGGCAACTGATGCTTTTCCACAAGAGTTTTCCTCATTTACGGTACAATTTCTGTCAAAGGCAACAAATTCATTTACGCCTCTGGCATACACAATAATTCCCTTAAGCCCTCCATTCACGTAGGCCCATCCTCCAGGTGCTTGGAGAGCATTGTAAGAAACTAACGTTATATTAATGTATTCGTCTACAGGTGGATAAAATCCACGCTGTGTACTTTTTTTACAGCCATTAAGTATAAACAACATAGCTAGAATTGCGGGAATAACAGAAATTCTTTTTGGATTCATAGGTTAATTTCATTTCATAGTAAACGATTACTTCTTGACAAAATTATCTTGGTAAAGTTTTATCCAGCTCTTTGGGGTAAATTTACGCATTAATTTCCCAACTAATTCATAAGGAATATCCTCCATTTTCCTGAAGCGAATACAGCTTTTTCCCATGTCCAATTTGTAGAAACAACTTTTTGAGTACTCCTCTACGAACCACTTATGAATATTCTTATCTGCGTAAATACCCATGTGATAAAGGGCAATAAATCCCTTTTGGTTGGCAATATTTATGAAAGGAAGAGGTAAGCTAGGATCGCAATGATATCCTGCAGGAAAAATGGAATGCGGAACAACATACCCAATCATTCCGTAACTCATTCTTTCTTCAAATCCCTCTGGCAAGTTCGATAAGATTGTTTCTCGCAACTTGTCAAAAGCAGCTCTTCGTTCTTCTGGTATTCCTGCAAGGTATTCTTTTATTGTTGTTGGTTTTTGAGGCATGATTTATTTATTTTCTAATTTTTAAACCGCTTAAAAAAGGACGTATATAAGGTTCCTACAAGTAATCTCTTCTGTTATAGAATGAATTTCAAGAGGAATACCACCCAATAAAAATAAACTGTGAGCAGACATAACTACAAAATCCACACTAAATAAGTGAAATCACCAAGGCTATTTTCCTCCCTTTCTTTCTATCCAAATATAACCAAAAAACCCTTTGAATCCATTTTACAAGAGTTCTAAGGGTTTTAATTCCTATACTTATGCTATCTAGCTGACAGATTCTGGATCAGGCCCGGAATTACCACAAGAATTGTGTGAGTAACTCGTTACTAAGTCCTTACCACCCTATTACGCCTCTTCCATCACGTATTCCTCGATACTAGGACAAGAACAAATTAAGTTTCTGTCCCCATATCCTTGATCCACTCTTGACACGTGCGCCCAAAATTTGAATTCATTCAAATAAGGCAATGGCATAATCGCTTGTTTCTTTGGGTAAGCAAACGGCCAATTGTCTTCCATTACATCACCCAAAATATGTGGAGCGTTTTTCAATAAGTTATTCTCTTTGTCGTATACTCCCTCTTCAATTTCTCTAATCTCATTTCTGATGGCGATCATGGCATCACAGAATCTGTCCAATTCTGCTTTCGATTCACTTTCCGTTGGCTCTACCATAAGCGTACTTGCCACCGGGAATGAAACTGTTGGAGCATGGAATCCATAATCAATGAGTCTTTTTGCTATATCTGCTACTTCCACATTAAGTTCCGCTTTGAATGTTCTGCAATCCAAAATCATTTCGTGCGCAACTGTTCCGTTTTCTCCTTTGTAAAGGATGCCGTAGTGATTTTCTAACCTAGCTTTGATATAATTTGCGTTCAATATCGCATGCTCAGTAGATTTTCTTATTCCTTCTTCACCTAACATTTTGATGTAAGCGTAAGAAATAAGAAGAATCAGAGCACTTCCAAATGGCGCACCAGAGATAGAAGTAATTGCTTGATCTCCTCCTGTTTCAATCAGCGGGTTTCCTGGCAAGAAAGGAGACAATTGCTTAGCTACACCAATTGGCCCAACTCCTGGTCCTCCTCCTCCGTGAGGAATTGCAAAAGTCTTATGTAAATTCAAGTGACACACATCTGCTCCAATATTTCCTGGAGAAGTCAGTCCTACTTGCGCATTCATGTTGGCTCCATCCATGTACACTTGTCCTCCGTGTTCGTGAATCAAGTCTGTAATTTCTATAATTGAAGCCTCAAAAACTCCGTGAGTAGAAGGATACGTAATCATCGCTCCCGCTAAATTTTCACTGTGCTTTTCTACATTAATTCGAAGATCTTCTACGTCTATATTTCCTTTTTCGTCACATTTCGTCACCACTACTTTCATTCCAGCCATCACCGCACTAGCAGGATTTGTTCCGTGAGCGGAAGAAGGAATTATCATAATATTTCTGTTAAAATCTCCTCTGCTTTCGTGGTAGGCTCTAATCACCATAAGTCCAGCATATTCTCCTTGAGCTCCAGAGTTGGGCTGCATAGATACTTTATCAAATCCAGTAATCTCAGAGAGCATTTCGTCCAACTCATTAATTACTTGGTGATATCCTTGAGCTTGGTCTTGCGGTACAAAAGGATGAATATTGGCAAATTCTGGCCAAGTAATTGGCATTAATTCGCTCGCAGAGTTCAATTTCATGGTACACGATCCCAATGAAATCATGGAGTGAGTAAGAGACATATCTCTATTTTCTAGTTTCTTGATGTACCTCATCATATCTGTTTCGGTATGGTACATGTTGAAAACAGGGTGAGTTAAAAATTCAGTATTTCTCTTGAATTTAGAATCAAATGAAATCGTTTCTTCTCCCTTTTCGATCTGTGAAGAAGCCGCTCCAGTTGCTTGTGCAAACAAAGATAGAATTTCGTTCACATCTTTCAGTGAGGTTGTTTCGTCCAAGCTTAATTTAAGTGTAGAATCGGATTTGTAAAAGAAGTTTATTTCTTGTTTCAATGCTAATTCCTTCACCTTTGACAAAGCAGAAGTAGAAACAGTAATTGTGTCGAAGAAATTAGTCGTTTTTACTTCCAATCCCATTTCTTTCAATCCCTCTGCTAAGTGGCTAGTTAGCGAATGAATCGTGATTGCGATTCTTTTAATTCCTTTTTGTCCGTGGTACACGGCATACATTGCTGCCATATTTGCGAGCAATGCTTGAGCTGTACAAATATTCGAAGTAGCTTTTTCTCTTCTAATATGCTGTTCACGAGTTTGAAGAGCCATTCTCAACGCATTGTTTCCATGTCTGTCTTTGGATACTCCAATGATTCTTCCCGGTAAATTTCTTTTGTATTCTTCGCTTGTAGCAAAATAAGCAGCATGCGGCCCACCAAATCCCATTGGCACACCAAATCGCTGTGTATTTCCTACCACTACATCTGCTCCCCATTCTCCTGGTGGCGTAAGAAGTGCCAAACTCATGATATCTGCAGCGACAACAACTTTTGCTTTTACTTCATGAAGCGCTTTAGTTAATGTGGTATAATCATGTACCTCTCCGTTGGCCGCTGGATACTGCACCAAAGCACCAAAGAACTCTTCGGCAGGAGTAAATTCCTTGTGGTTACCCACTATCAATTCTATTCCGAACCCTTTGGCTCTTGTTTTAACAACGTCTATTGTTTGAGGAAAACATTCTTCGGAGACAAAAAATTTGATTGCATTGTTCTTCACTTGATCTCTTTTTCGAGTGTTGAACAACATACTCATTGCTTCGGCAGCAGCGGTAGATTCATCTAGCAGTGATGCATTGGCAATATTCATTCCTGTGAGGTCGCTCACCATTGTTTGGAAATTGAGCAAAGACTCCAATCTTCCCTGAGCAATTTCAGCTTGGTAAGGTGTGTAAGCCGTATACCAACCGGGATTTTCGAGTACATTTCTTTGAATCACTGGAGGTACAATAGTATTGTAATATCCCATTCCAATGTACGATCTAAACACTTTGTTTTTAGCTCCAATTTCTTTGGCTAAATTCAAAAATTCAAATTCTGACAAAGCTGGGGGAATCGTCAAGTTTTTCTTGAGTCTAATTGCGGCCGGAATAGTTTGGTCTACTAATGTTTCGACCGAATCAATTCCAATTTCTTTCAACATCAATTCTTTGTCGTTTCCTAAAGTACCGATGTGTCTGGTTTCGAACAATTCTTTATTCATGGAATGTATTTTTATGAGTAAGAGGTAGTAGTTAAACCACAAAATTAAATTATTTTTGATTAAATAATCCTAAATTTTACGGATAAATATGTACTAAATTTCAACTCAAATAAATCTATATAAATACCTGAAAATCAATTTTTAATAATTAATCTCACCCCCCTGTTTCATGGAGCTTCTATTCCCAACTCAATTTTCACTGATTTTTGAAAGAAAAATTTAGCCCAAAACGCCCTTTTTCGCGAACCAAAAATGGTGAAATTCTACCAAAAAAAAAGAGAGATGAAACTCACCCCTCTTTTTCTCAAAATTGACTTTACTTCTAGTTTCTAGTCTACTTTCACTTGTGAGGCTAATAGTTTTGTTTTTTCTATCAATGTGTTCATGTCACACCCCATTTTATCGTATCCCAAAGCTACTGCCATTCTTCTGTAGGGTCTAGTTATTTGCTTGCCAAATATTTTGATGTCGGTGTTAGGTTGAGTCAGCAGTTCTTCAATCCCTTCATACACTGGATTTTCCCCGTGTTCATTTGCCAAAATCACTGCGCTTACCCCCGATTGCAATTGTTTGATTTCTGGAATTGGAATTCCCATGATTGCCCTGAAATGCAATTCGAATTCATTGAAATTTTGTGTATTTGCCAAAGTCACCATTCCTGTATCATGTGGTCTCGGAGATAGTTCCGAGAAATAAACTTCGTCTTTTGTCAAGAAGAACTCAACCCCCCAAATTCCAGATCCTCCCAACTCTTGAGTAACCTCGGCTGCCATTCTTTGAGCAGTTTCCAAAAGAGATTCTTCTATCGCTGCAGGCTGCCAACTTTGTTGGTAATCTCCTCGTTCTTGGACGTGACCAATTGGTGGACAAAATAGTGTATTTCCGTTTCTTTGAGTTACCGTGAGGAGTGTTATTTCTGACTCAAATGGAACGAACTCCTCCACTATTACTTCTATTAAATCTCCTCTAGAGCCCTGAACCGCATATTTCCATGCTTTTTCAATGTCTTCTTCCGTTTTTATTACCGATTGCCCTTTTCCTGAGGAGGACATCAATGGTTTTACGACACATGGCATGCCTAACTTCTGAACAGCGCTTTTCAACTCTTGGCCTGATGTGGCATAAAAATAAGCCGCTGTTTTCAATCCTAATTTCTGGGCAGCTAAATCACGAATTTCTTTACGATTCATGGTGTAATTAGCAGCTTTGGCACTAGGCACTACGGTTATTCCTTGTTTTTCATAGTCGTAAAATCGTTCAGTTCGTATTGCCTCTATTTCTGGCACAATGTAATCGGGAGTGTGCTTAGCCACGATCCGATCCAGTTCGTCTCCATCGAGCATGTCAATTACTTCGTGCAAATCCGCTACTTGCATCGCAGGAGCATTTTCATAACTATCCACCGCAATTACCGTTTGCCCCATTCGCTTGGCTGCAATTACAAATTCTTTTCCAAGTTCACCCGAACCGAGTACCATTATTTTATTTGCCATCTTGTTTTTCGTTTAAAAGTGCGATAAAATTAGGTAAATTTTACGAAAAGGATTCTATTCATTCGGTTTTCGTTCTTATTCTATGTCTATGTCCCATCCCTCTTTCAAATCAAGATTTACAAAAATAGCCTCTGCCTGTCCATTCGCAACGATTTCTGAGATTGAATCAGCCCAAAGTTGGGTACTAGTTGTATTCAGTTTCCCCACAAAGCTCGCCCAAGTAATTACAAATAAGTGCTTGTCTCCAGAAAAAGTAAGGGGATTTGCCTCCTCATTTAATGGTCTCAACGTATCACAAAATACATCAGAGAAATAAACGTGTGGGTGTCGCTTTGTAAGCGTAGAATCCTGATATCCCCTGATTAAGTCCATAAATTGACTTGAACAGGACATGCTATCTCTGAGTGTCACCAATTGTCCGTCTTGATTAAAAACAACCACTTGATTGATAGATGATTGCACTCCCAAATTTTGGGAATTGGAAAAAAGATTGCAAAACCCCTCGTAAGTGAGCGTGTAATGAGGAAAGTGGTTTAGCTCATGCTTTTGACTAT
>Ga0181558_10000508_pt1 | contig 36162 bp, 34 predicted proteins | sample 011ome_22_FD_133754 | JGI IMG/M metagenome (GOLD analysis project Ga0181558, IMG submission 133754) | Coastal salt marsh microbial communities from the Groves Creek Marsh, Skidaway Island, Georgia - 011507BT metaG (megahit assembly) | ecosystem: Environmental > Aquatic > Marine > Intertidal... | reverse complement strand
GCTCGGTGAATTACGCAGGGTTGAGAAAAAACACCTGGACGCAATTGCAGCGCTATACCAGGATTCGGCTCCCCGCGTACACATGAAGAAAGGTGCGCCGGAAAAAGTTATCCCGGCCTTTTGTAAAAAGCAGAAAATAGACCTTGTTGTCATGGGCACATTGGCCAGGGCAGGTGTTCAGGGCATATTGATTGGCAATACCGCAGAAAAAATTCTGAGCAAGATTGATTGCTCGGTGCTGGCATTGAAACCTGAAGGCTTTGTCAGCCCTGTAAAACCCTGAGGATGATAAGAGGGTTACTGGATGGCAGTCGGATTGGAAAAGTCTACAGGTGATTCCATGACACAATTATCATCTGCCATGCAGGCTTCCTGTATCAGTTGTGCAGTCTCGAATAGAGGCTCTGGAGGTGGCTGGAGAAAGCCAGCTGTATATCGGCCCATGGCAAGATCAAAGGGCGTTCGTCCAGATGCATCTCTTATCTGTTGAGCAGCGCCTTTTTCAATCAGAAACTCGATGATCTTGTTCCAGCCAATTTTGGCAGCAGCATGAAGTGCAGTCTGACCATCCGCAAACACCGGGCTTCGTCCATTGCTCCGTTCATAGCCGACATCGCGTTCATTATTGGGGCTACTCGCCTGTGGGCGTATAGAAGGATCCCCGGTCAACGCATTGATGTCTGCGCCAGCATCGAGCAGGATCTGTATTGTTTCAATACTTTCTTCTTCTGTTTTGAATCTTCCTCGTGTGGGATCAGCCGGCCACTGGATACCGGCAACAATCAGAAGGGGGGTATGTCCCTGGGCATTGGGAAGATCCACCAGAGCGCCATTTTCGAGTAAGAGTTTGACGGCGTCATTATCCGCTGAGCGGGCTGCCCGTATCAGTGGTGTAGCACCGTTGGAAAGTGGATTGTCTGCGCCACGATCAAAAACCGCATTACGATAGGGTGGACGTAACTTGAGTTGCATGTTGGGGTTGGCGCCTTTTTCCAGTAATGCAGCGGCCACATCAAATCCCGTGGTGGTGTCCTGGGAAGGAATGTCAGGTCGCCCACCTACCGGCATTGTATTCATATCGATGGCGTTATAAAGGGGTGAGCGGCCAAATATATCCCACTGGTTTATATCAGCACCTGACTCGATCAATGCCATAGCCGTTTCAAAATGCATATTGATCAGTGCCAGGTTCAATGGCGATACCCTGTCAGGGTCAATTGCATTGAGATCTGCGCCACCCTCAGCAAGCACCGATATACATTCAGTACAGCCTTCACGGGCAGCATAATGCAAGGGTGAGAACCCGCCATTGTTCATGTCTTTCGGGCGCGGTTCATTCAGGATAGTGCGTTCCCAGTCACGGGCATAACTTTTGAGGTCAATGTCTGCGCCGTGCTGAATAAGCAGGGCAAGCATGGAGGGCTGTTGCTGGGCCGCCGCCCACATGGCAGCAGTCTGTCCGCCCCAATGCTCCCTGGCATCCAGGCTGGCACCGTGCTCAATAAGAAGTTGGGCTGCTTCAAGGTTACCTGCCCTGGCGACGACCATTAGCGGTGTCTCGCCTTCAAGGTTGGGCAGGTCAGCATCGGCGCCGTTTTCAAGCAGGATTCGAAGAATATCTGTATTGCCCAGCACTGCGGCTTCACCCATGGTGCTGGCGCCATATTCATTTCGGTGATTTGTGTCTGCACCGGCGTTCACCAGGGCGGTGACCAGTTCCAGATCATTCTGGTAGATGGCATAGAGGAGGGAGGAGGTTCCATCTGACTGAAGTGCGTTGACGTCAGTGCCTTCATTGATCATCTCAAGGGCATGAGCCCGCTTCCCGCCGGCGACAACATCAGCAAGATTGCCATGCGCAAGGGACAGGTTGGATGCAGCAACTAGAACGCAGGAAAACAGGAAATATTTCAAGAGTGACATTGCTACTACTTCCCTCTTGTCTCTTTCATATTGTTTCTGCTTTTTAGACTTCTGACAGCTCGCCTGAAGCATCACCAAAACTTTCCTGGTTCACTCCGGCCCTGTTCAGCAGTGTCAGCAGAAGGTTAGCGTGAGGCGTATCCTGTGGGTAGGCAAGGTGCTGGCCGCCGCGGATATTCCCTGCACCCAGGCCAAACACAGCATTCGGCAGAGGGTCCTGGTTGTGTTTGTCACTATTGCTCATCTTGGAGCCAAACAGGATGATGGAATTATCAAGTACAGTGCCATTGCCTTCTTCCATGGCATCGAGCCTGTCCAGGAACTTGTTGAATACCTGTGTATGGAAAGCCTGTACTCGCGCCAGCCTGACTTTCTTGTCAGGGTCGTCGCCATGATGAGACAGCGGGTGGAATGCTTCTGTCACACCGAGGTTGGCATAAGTACGCATACTGACTTCTTTCTCCATGAGGAAGGTCGCCACGTTAGTCAGATTTATCTGGTAGGACACTGCCAGCAGTTCAAAAAGGATGGTCAGGTGTTCTTCAAAATCACCAGGGATGCCGATAGGGGCAGCTGGAATTTCCACTCCTGTCATGTCCTGGCTTTTCATCATCTGAACACGACGTTCAATTTCTCGGACGGATTCAAGGTAACTGTCCACCCGGGCTACATCTTCAGCGCCCAGTTTCTTTTGCAGTGAGTTGGCATCACTCATGATGGAATCCAGAATACTGCCAGTTTCGTCAACAATGGCAGCGCGTTCATCGGCGTTGTCACCCTGGCCGAATAACTGGAAGAACAGTTTGCGAGGATTATTTTCCAGAGGCAGACCCATTTCAGGTGTCTGGAAAGCCAATGAGCTGCCAAAGGAGCATGAAAAACCGGGAGCACAGGGACCGCCGGTGGGGGTACCTACTTCAATGGAAGGGAAGGTAGTGCCCTGGCCAATTCGCTGGGCGGCTATCTGGTCAGCAGTGATACCTTTTGCCGGATCACTGAAATCATTGGGTGCCACGCAGCGCAACCAGGTGCCGACCACGATACCGTGAGGATCATTGCTCTCGGCAGGCTTGTTACGCAGGCCAGAGACAATGGTCATTTTATTCTTGTGGGCTGCCGCAGGTGCCAGTATTTCCGGCACTTCAAAGTCGTTTCCAGTGGCGGTTGGAGTCCAGCGTTCCATAACAGCGCCATGGGGGAAATAAATAAAGCCCAGGCGAGGTTGTACATTGGCAGCTGTCTGCGCAATAGCCGTAGCCGCAGGCACCATCGCGTCCAGCAATGGCAGGCCAACACTGGTGCCAAGACCTCTCAGTACCGTGCGGCGTGAAAGATGCTTCTTGCTGATGAACATGGATCGACCTCCAGATCAAATGCCGGGGCAAAGCCCAGACACTGAAAAATGTTGTGTAAAAATACCTGTACTGAGTCTACTGAAATACAGCATGATTTTCATCCTGTATGTACGACAGGAATCCAATTGCTGATCTTTTCAGCCAGTTACGGATTTTGAGTAAAAAGCCATATTTTCCAATAGGTTAGACCAGTAAAAGGGCAGAAATATTCAAATATTATGCAAGCAGTTAGAGCCTGTCAGGCATCCGGTGTGTAATGGGGGATCAGGCTTTCATGAGAACGTCGGATAAAGGACTCCGGATCTCCAAATTGATCATTGAATTCAGCGGTTGGCATTTGACCCAGAGTGTCGTCAACGCTGTTGGCGTTACGAAAACCGGTGCTGATGCGTTCAAAGATTGTTGCATACATCTCCCGCATAGCCTGCAGGTCAGCCTTGTTCATCAGTGGACCGTTAGCAGGCACGATCACTGTTTCCTCATCAACAATCTCGAGCAAGATTTCCAAGCCGTTGGCGAGGCCGCCAATCCAGCCTCCAGTCCACCAGTCCATTAAAGGCCAGCCCGAGTTTTCCACCACACCCCCGGCATGCAGGACATTTTCATCCGGAAAATAGACATACATATCACCGTCTGTATGGGCCTGGCGCAGATACCCGTACATGATCCGTGTACCTCCATGCTCCATATCACCATAGTGATAAAAAGTGTCATCGGGTTGCGCTGCTTCTGGCAGGGCTTCAAATTTCTGCCCATCCCATGGATAGGTGATAGACGTGGTCAGCCACTGGCGAGTATTTTCATGGGCAAATATACGGCTTGTATCGCCTAGTAGTCTGTTCAGGCCAGTTTGTTCCGGATGCCAGTGAGTATTAAAAATCAGGGAAATCGTAAAGTTGTCCTGATCAAGTGCTTGGCCAATGGTATCCGCAGTCTGATCTGCATATTGTTCGAGGCCGCCGTCTACAAGGATCAGTTCGCCATTTTGCACCTGTTTGACCAGGATATTGGTGCCACTACCTGAAATGACCGCCATGGAGTTTCCCAGGGACTGGAAGCGCATATCCTGCGCACCCACAGAAAGGGAAAGGCAGAATCCAGAGACCAGCAGGTAAAATGAAAAGCAGGATTTTCTGGTGTTTGACCAGGTGAAAAACCGGTTACTCATAAAATGGGGTTTTCTCTATTAACATGGCTAATTTGGCAGGGCAGTATAAAGGAGCCCCCCGGAACATTCCATTGCACTTCTCCCTTTCTTGTCATGTACACTGGTGTGGATTATGCTACTGCGATTACATCAATAATAATGACAACAATTCCAATATAGTTAGTGCTTGAAATACAGTTAGTGCTTGAAATTAGTGCTTGTGTGCAATGTTATTAATACATACTTAAACAATTATCATTACTACTTTAGTTAAAGGGGACACTCGATACCATGAATACTTCTACTGATCCACGCAAGATTATGGATGAGACAGAAATGACCACTGCAATGATGATTGTTGTGGCTATTACTGTTTTCCTGAATGCCATGGATGGATTTGATGTCCTGGCCATCAGTTTTGCTTCACCAGGGATTGCTGCCGAGTGGGGTATCAGCAATACAGCACTGGGCTTTGTTCTGTCAGCAGAACTGGTTGGGATGGCTATAGGTTCAATTTTCCTCGGGGGTGTTGCCGATAAAATGGGAAGACGCCAAACCTTGCTGGGCTGTCTTGTGGTCATGTCGCTGGGTATGTTCCTGGCCACGACAGCAACATCGCCGATTATTCTGTGTATCTGGCGTGTGCTTACAGGTCTGGGTATCGGCGGCATGTTGTCTTGTACCAACGCCACGGTAGCTGAGTTTTCGAATAACAGATGGCGCAGCCTGTGTATTTCACTGATGGTAATCGGTTACCCACTGGGCGGTGTTTTCGGCGGTGATATTGCCCAACGCTGGCTCCTTCCCAATTATGACTGGCGCTCTGTCTTTTATTTCGGATCGGCAGTAACGGGCGCACTGATCCCTGTTGTTTATTTCCTGGTGCCTGAATCGGTACATTGGCTTGCTCGCAAACAGCCAGTGAATGCGCTGGACAAAATCAATGCTTCATTGGCCAAGTTAGGTAAAGCGAGTATTGCCCAACTACCCGAAGTCAATGAAGAGGAGATGAAAAAGTCTGTGGGAGATATTTTCTCGAAAGGCCTGATAATGATTACTCTTATTGTTACAGCAGCCTATTTCCTGCACATCACTACTTTCTATTTCATACTCAAGTGGACACCAAAAATTGTTGCCGACATGGGCTTTGAAGCGGCATTAGCTGGTGGCGTACTGAAATGGGCTAATATTGGTGGCGCTCTGGGTGGTGCCACTTTCGGTATTCTGACAGCACGCTTTGGGCTCAAACCTCTCACTATTTCCATCCTGGTATTGACCATGATCGGCGTATCAGCCTTTGGTAGAACAGATGCAGACATCGGGCAGATGCAGATGCTGGCCGCAATTGCCGGCTTCTTTGGCAATGCCGGGGTCTCTGGTCTGTATTCGATAGTTGCCTACTCATTCCCAACCCATGTTCGCGCTACGGGTACCGGATTTGTGATTGGTGTTGGCCGTGCAGGTGCCGTTCTGGCGCCAATCCTGGCCGGAGTCCTCTTCGATGCCGATAAGGGACTTCCAGTTGTGGCGATGGTCCTGGGTTCAGGTTCACTGCTTGCAGCAATCGTGCTGATATTCCTGAAAATGGAAACCAGCAAACCCCAGGAAGTCTCCATTGCGGAAAGCGAGCCCAATGCTGAGGGAATGGGCGTTTCAGCCGCTACCTAGACTCATGAAAGGTTGAGAAAGGCAGGCCATAGGCCTGCCTTTTTTATGGATTCGGTTTACAATATACTCATGGATAAAGCGTTTAGAATAATTCTGTTGCTGACGGTGGTGGTTTCTCCTGCCTTGCTGGCTGATACGCAGGAAGAGGTATCCACAGGTAAAACTGAGTCTGCGCAGCTGGACATGCTGGATACTGGAAAAATGGAATTACCTTCCTCAAGTGCTGTTCATGCCAGTCAGTCATCAACCGAAAGTATATTGGTCACCCAAAGTGGCAATACCGTGATGACTTCCGGCACTTGCGTGGTGGTTGATGCTTTTCTCAGGGAGTTCTGCAATACCAACCCTGAAGACATCAATTGCCAGTTCTGATCGAATCTCCTGAATAATATGCCCGGTAAGCACCGGGCTTTTTTATAGTTTGTTATTGCTCAACACTTTCTGTAGTAGAACCTTTGTATGAATACTGTAATCAAGGTTGAAAACCTTTCGAAAACCTATGCCGGTGGATTCCAGGCGCTGAAGAATGTCGATCTGGATATAGAACAGGGCGAGATTATTGCTTTACTTGGTCCCAACGGTGCAGGCAAGACAACTTTGATCAGCGTTGTTTGCGGAATTGTAAATCCGTCTGAAGGCAACGTTACTGTCAATGGATACGACATTATCAAAGACTACCGCCAGGCGAGGGCGAGTATCGGGCTTGTGCCACAGGAATTAACAACTGATTCCTTTGAAACAGTCTGGAATACCCTGGCATTTTCCAGGGGGCTCTTTGGCAAAGCACCAGACAGTGCACACCTGGAAAAGGTCCTTAAGTCTCTATCCCTGTGGGACAAGAAAGACAACAGGATTATGACGCTTTCCGGGGGCATGAAACGCCGCGTCATGATTGGCAAGGCGCTGGCACACGAACCCAGAATCCTGTTTCTTGATGAGCCTACTGCTGGTGTTGATGTGGAATTACGCAAGGATATGTGGCAGGTAGTCAGAGAATTGAGAGAGTCAGGTGTCACAATAATTTTGACAACTCACTATATTGAAGAAGCCGAAGAAATGGCGGATCGAATTGGCGTTATCAACAAGGGTGAAGTGATCCTGGTTGAAGAAAAAAATTCGTTAATGCGAAAGCTCGGGGAGAAGAGCCTGACCCTGCACTTGAAGGAAGCTATTGCTGAAGTACCGGCCGGACTTAACGAGTTTGACCTGGAAGTGAGCAATGAAGGGAAAGACCTGGTGTATACCTACGATACGCAACAGGAGAGCAGTGATATTACTGCACTGCTCGATGCGGTTGAGGAAGCCGGGTTATCTTTCATGGACCTGGAAACGCGTCAGAACTCCCTGGAAGAGATTTTCGTCAACCTGGTTAAAAAGTAGAAGGAATATAATGAATTTTTATGCTGTAAAAGCCATCTACAAATTCGAAATGGCACGCACCTGGCGCACCATCGCGCAGAGCATTATTTCGCCGGTTGTTTCCACTTCACTTTATTTCGTTGTGTTTGGCAGTGCCATAGGTTCACGTATGAGTGATATAGGCGGTGTCAGTTACGGTGCTTTTCTTGTGCCAGGTCTTATTATGATGACCTTGCTGACTCAAAGTATTTCCAATGCTTCCTTTGGTATTTATTTTCCACGCTTTACAGGGACTATCTACGAAGTCCTTTCAGCGCCTGTGTCACCTGCGGAAATAGTCATGGGCTATGTGGGTGCCGCTGCAACCAAGGCAGTCATGGTAGGCACGATTATTCTTGTAACCTCTGCCATGTTTGTCGATTTGCAGATACTGCATCCTGTGACCATGTTTCTGTTTCTGGTTTTAACTGCCATGACCTTCAGTATGTTTGGTTTTATCATAGGCATATGGGCAGATAATTTTGAAAAATTGCAGATCATTCCGCTTCTGATCGTTATGCCCCTGACTTTTCTTGGCGGCAGTTTTTATTCGATCAGCATGCTTCCTGCCTTTTGGCAAAAAGTGTCGCTATTTAATCCTGTGGTATATCTGGTCAGCGGCTTTCGCTGGAGCTTTTACGAGATTTCGGATGTGAATGTCACTGTCAGCATGGCTATGACACTGGTATTTTTGTGTGTTTGTATAGCTGCCCTTTACTGGATATTTAAAACCGGTTACCGGCTGAAAAACTGAAATATGGTTTGGGCTAATTGTTTGAAATAAAAGGACAATAGCCTTTTAGTGGCAGGAATTTTATACTTGCGTCCGGATACGAACACCGTAGAAAGTGTTTCTTAAAAAATAACAAAATAAACAAAATACAACAGGCACTATGACTGCGCTTAAAATCAAAAGACTCTCACTACCCATGATGCTTGCCATGCTGGCATCGACAGTTTTCGCCCAACCTACAGCCCAAATGGATTTTGACAGTGTCGGGCGCGGCTGGCCACTGGCGGCAGATACCAATGATTACACCATGACAGGAGCCACTATTCGTGGGGGTGGTCCCTTCGATCCTCCCGGCTCTGTTTCCCGATTTATTGGAAGTGCGCGGGCTGGGGAATCTCCCGAGGATATCGAGCCACTTGAGCGTGATTTGTTCAATTCTGATGATTTTTATGCTGACAGGGATCTCTGGATGGATCCCCGGTATTACCGTTGCAATAGCTCGGCAGCCATTGAAGACCTCTGGGGCGCCAATGCCAGGGGCTCAGGCATTCTTGGTGATAACCCGCCATTCACGGCTCCCTGGGGTGACTGTGATACGGACTATCCCCGTGAGGCCATAGTCAGTCCTTATCCATTCGAAACGGCTCAAGCGCACTATGAAGCCCTAATGGAAGAAACCAAAAGTCGTGGAGGCCCCACTGAGCATACCTATGCCACAGTACCAGGTGAATGGAGTGGTATTTACATGCATCCGGCCCGTACGCCAAATAACCAGTACTGGTACAGGATGCGCTACAACCAGGTGCCTACCATTCTTTCCCTGCTGACACCCCAGTACCAGGAATATTTTGTTCAGGAAGCCTATCACCACGGCAATACCAACGCGCCACAATGGCAGTCACAGTATTGCTGGCCAGAAGGATTTACCCGTCGCTTCCATGAATTTGCGGTATGGGAGCATTACATTATGGTGACGCCCAACATGGTGCAGATCCTGGCCGGTGTAGCACGTAACTTTATCACCAATATTCATATTGGCAGGGAATTCAATATGGAAGGGCTTGTCCCCAGGTTGGGTGAGGATGTCCCACGCTGGTATGGCGAGACAGTCGGATTCTGGGATGGTGATTCGCTAATCACCTGGACATCCAATATCCAGAGCTGGAAAAACCATTCCGCCCCGGAACATTCCAGTCTGATGCAGACCATCGAAATATATTCGCCTAATTATGATGATGCTGGAAATTTCATTGGCCTGAATCATGAAGCGATTTTCTATGATCCGGAAGTCTGGGTTGAACCGGTTCGCATTGTAAGAAACTATATCAAACAAAATGAATTCGATGACCCTGATGCAACCCCTTATGTCTTTGTTGAATGCATCCAGACAATATTTCCCATTGAGGGTCAGGCAACGCCCGTTTCTCATGGGGAAGTGATAGAATATGAAATACCTGACATGTACGGCCGTCCCTGGGCAGAATTATGGGAAAAATATTTTGAACAGGACATGGCAAAACCCGAAGAAGAGGATATATTCAGCTTCGAGTAAGAGTTTTTAAGAGATACTGGGACTATTATCCGAGCAAGAGCCGGGTCCTATTGGAGAATTATAATTATGAAAATATTCAGTAAGATAGCTAAACCTTTGGCCGCAACTGTAGCCTTGGCGACTTTAATCGGTACCCCAGCACAGGCACATCATTCATTTGCGATGTATGACATGCGCAACATCAAGGTTTTCACCGGTGTAGTTACCCGTGTTGACCCTGCAGCCAATCACCTGGCTATTTTCTTTGCGCCCATGAACGAAGAAAGAAAGAACGTTCTTCGTGATGAAGCGGGAGAGCCAATTGTCTGGTCCGTTGAAATGCAAGGGTCAGCTGCCATGGCTCGCCAGGGTGTTTCGGTTAACTCTTTCCCGGCAGGGACAGTGTTCAGCGTTGGCCTGCATCCATTACGAAATGGTGAAAATGCCGGTGCACGGGAAGGTGGCTTGTTTAAATGTCCTGAAAGAACACCACCAGAGCCAGGAATGCACTGCGACTCTGTAGAAGGTTCAATACAGATTGGTAATGAGCCGCTGTCCGAACCTACTCTGGACTAGCCTTGCAATAACTTGCAATAAATAGTTGAGAATTAAAAAAGCCCGCTAAGAAGCGGGCTTTTTTTGGACAGGATTAATGACTTGCTCTTACCCGTTAACCAGGTGTTCACTTATCTCAAGCAGTCGTTGTTGTGCATCAGGGTCGTAGGCTTGAGGATCTGCCTGTTCTTCATTTTGTTCGTTGAAATAACAGCCGCTTTTACCTGAGAGCGATTCAGAAATAACAAGTCGTGCCAATGCGTTGGCACCATCATCGACCGTTGCTCTGCTGTCTGGAAGCGCTGTTGATTTGGTCACCATGTTGGTGCTCATGAGAGTGGCAGGGTGCAAACTATTGAATGTCACTCCTGAACCGTTGTGATGTGCGGTCAGCGTGTTTGTATGAATGATCTGTGCCAATTTACTCTGGCTGTAAGCTCTATAATCACTGTAGTCATTATCCATCATGACATCATCGAAATTGATCGGCTCCTGTGCAATTGAAGCAACATTGATTACACGTGCAGGACTTGATTGCTTGAGTAATGGCAAAAGCTCCCTGGCCAGCAGGTAACCGGCAAGGTAATTCACAGCAAAAAAAAGTTCATGGCCTTTGTCGGTTAAAGATCTTGATGAATCAGGCGCACGAGGACCGATCCCGGCATTATTAATCAGTACATCAAGCTTTTCCTGTGAGGCGAGGATTTCGTCGGCCAGCTGTTGCACATCGGACAGTGAAGAAAGGTCAGCATTGAAATAATGGATGTCATTATTGCCAGTGCTTTCTTTCAATTCGTTCAGGACAGATTCTCCCTTTTCAGGGTTTCGCCCATGCAATAGCACCTTCCAGCCCTGGTTTGCCAGGCGTTCGGCGACCGCCTTGCCAAGGCCGTCTGTAGATCCTGTAATCAGTACTGTTTTAATTTGAGAATCCATAAAGCCTGTGAGGGTTGTCTACCAGTAGTTTTTGCTGGGTACCTGCATCTGGCGCCATCAGGGGAATCAGGTCGACAAGATCACCATCATTTGGCATGTGCTGTTTTATATTGGGATGAGGCCAGTCTGTTCCCCACAATACGCGCTCAGGCGCAAGTTCTATAATTGCTTTGGCAAAGGGCATCGCATCGGTAAAGGGTGGTCCGGCCGATGAAATACGCTCAGCACCACATACCTTGATCCAGCAATTGTCACGCCTGGCAAACTCAAGCAGGATCTTGAATGGCTCCTGGTCGAGTCCATCTTTTGTGGGTACCCGACCCATGTGATCGATAATGTAAGGAATGGGCAGGTTATCGAGCAAATCCTGGAATTCCACCAGATCAATGGCATCAAAATGCAGCACCACGTGCCATCCAAAACCTTTTATCTTATTGATAATGCTATGGAATTTTTCCATGTCCGGGATGCCGCCAAGGTGTTTCACAAAATTGAAACGGCAACCTCGACAGCCCCCCTCATGGAGCTTCTCTATATCAGACTCGGAGAAGTCATCGTTGATATTGGCCACCCCGCGATAGGCACCGCCACTCTGTGCTATTGCGTCCAGAATCGGGTCGTTGTTGGTGCCATGACAACTGGCATTGACCAGTACGGCCCTGGTCAGCCCCAGCGTTGCCTGAAGTTTTTTGAAATCATCAAGACCAGCATCCGGTGGCGTATAGGTTCGCGTTGGAGAATAAGGATACTTGTCTCCCGGCCCGAAAATATGGCAATGGGCATCAGTGGCATTGGGAGGTAATTTAAATTCCGGTGTTTTTGTATCCGGATCTGGAGCCATGCAGGACTTGGTCATAAAAGCTGTATTTCCTTTTTTATCTGTGAAAACAACATAATTTCAGAGCGGGCTAATTTAGCATAAATCAGCCAGAGCTCACCAAGGAATTTCCCAACTTCCTGAGAGGGATGTGCCATTACTGTCATTTTTAAGGTAAATCGAGTAGTCTCATCGAGCTGAAATTCAGGAATTCCGGAGTATTACTGCATGAAAAACAAGAACAAAATACTGGCAGCAGTTATCAGCTTTCTTATGCTTTTTCCCGTCCACAGTTTTGGACAGGATTGTGACCGTGCTTGTCTTGAGAATTATGTCGATCGCTATCTTGATGCAGTCATTGAAAATAATCCTGATGCAGTGCCTTTAACAGATGGTGTGCGTTTTACTGAAAATGGGCAGCAATTAAATCTTCGGGACGGCCTTTGGCAAACCATGCAGGCAAAAGGGGATTACCGAATTTTTGTGACTGATGTGCCTGCACAACAGGTAACTTTTCTGGGGAGTATATTTGAGGAGCACAGGGATCCCTCGCAAATGACCCCGGCACTGCTTGCACTTCGCCTGAGGATTGCTGAAGAAGGTATAAGCGAAGTCGAGCATTTTGTGGTACGCAGCTCCAGTGCTGCTGAGCGCATAGCCGGAATGAGCCCCAGGGAAAGCCTGACCACTCCTGTGCCTGAAGAACTGCGTATGTCCCGTCAGGAAATGCTGGAAACCGCCAACATGTATTTTGTTGGCATGCAGCAGAATGATGGACTGATGGATTATCCCTTTGCCGAAGACTGCGATCGTATTGAAAATGGTATGCGCAGTACAAACGCACCAACACCAGAAGGTGAAGTCCGTCCTGATCCATCAGATGCCTCGGTGTATTCTGCCCAGTGGAGTTGTCTGGAGCAGTTTCAATCAGGCCTGATTTTCTTTGTTAATCGAATTCGTGATCGTCGTTTTGTTGCAGTAGACGAGGAGATGGGCCTGGTATATTCCTTTGTATTCTTTGATCATTCGGGCGGGGAATACCGTCATGGCACTACGCCCGATGGTCGGCAAGTCACAGCTGGACCTGTACAGCCATGGACCTGGGGAATAGCGGAAATATTCAAGGTGTATGGCGGGGAAATCCATGAGATTGAGGCCATCCTCGAGCGTGTTCCTTATGGCATGAATTCCGGCTGGTCCACATGGGAGCAGGGAATGTCGGATGAATTGCAGGATGTCACTTTCTCTGAGAACTAGAGATAAAGGATCAAAGTTCAAAGGTACAAGTAATTGTTGTAACTCTTATTACCTATAGCCTTAACCCTGTATTTGTCAGGCCTGTACCAGAAATTTTTTCAAACATTACAGAAGTGATTAATGTTTCTAACCCTTAAAACAATTCATATGTGCTGCGCCCTGATCAGCTTTACGGGGTTTTTGTTTCGCTCCTACCTGATGGTCATTGATTCAAAATGGCTGAATCACAAGTTTATTCTCGTGACGCCACACCTGGTTGATACGGTATTTCTTTTAAGTGGTTTTAGCATGGCATTCGTTCTGAATATTGGATTATTTGCCCAGGGCTGGCTCACCATGAAAATTGCGCTGCTGATGTTCTACCTGTTGTTTGTAGGTATTGCATTAAGTCGCGGGCGGACAAAAGTGCTGCGCATTGTCTCGTTCTTTCTGGCAGTGTTTACCTTTGTCTATATCGTTGGAATAGCGGTGAATAAAACGGCGATTAGCTGGATGGCAATGCTGTGAATCCGGCTATGCGCCGGAAGGTACAAGGAGCAAGGGCTTCAACCAAATCTAATTCGCTTGACAGGATTATGAGTAAAACTAATCTGTTCTAGCTTCTAGCTTCTAGCTTCTAGCTTCTAGCTTCTAGCTTCTAGCTTCTAGCTTCTAGCTCCTATTTCACACGCTGCCCATTCTTGAATACCATCACCGGTTCGCGCAACGTGCTGAAATGCCTCAGTGGCGATCCTTTTACGGTGATAACATCAGCCAGTTTTCCTGGCGTGATCGTTCCGACGTCATCAAGTACTCCCATGTAAGCTGCTGAATCAGCCGTTGCCCACTTCAGTGCGGTCAGTGGATCCATCCCAAGCTCAAACACCCATGTTTCCAGTTCACGCCAGGTTGCTTCGCTGGCGGGATGACCAAATGTTCCCTCGTCACTGCCAAAGGTAAAAATAACGCCGCGCTCTGAAAGACTTTGTAATTTGCGTTTAATAGTGTCAGATGCGGTAGGTGGTTGTACCTGGAATTCTGCGTTGGCAATGGCCTGACGAATATCCAGTTCAATCTCGGGTGGCAGCCCGACGAAGTTTTTTGGATCATCAAGCCATTCAGGATCGGCAGCCAGCTCATCGGTATTCAAAACCATTCCAATAGTTGGATTCCAGTACAGTGGAATTCCACTGGCCACACGCTCTTCAACCATATCCAGCAAATCTTCAGGATAGGTGGGCGAACTGACGCCGATATGCTGGATTTCGTCCACACCGGCTCGCAGGGCAATGCGAATTTCTTCATCTTCCCTGCCATGGGCCGTAACTCTGAGGCCGGCTGCATGGGCAGTTTCAACAATAGCATTCACTGTTTCCTGTGAAGCAGCTGTTGCGCCAAGTATCTTGATGATATCCATGCCGGCAGCTATCAGGTTTTCTGTTTCAGCAATCGCCGTTTCTACATCCCGTACAGGGAGAATATGAGGCCTGGACTGGGGGCCGTCTGTTGGAACCAATGCAGATCCGGCAGCATAAATTGTCGGTCCGGGAATTTCACCGTTTTCAATTCTCTCCCTGACCGTTGCTACATCGTTTGTATTCACAGCCAGGTCCCTGACGCTAGTGACACCGGCCATCAGGAACTGGCGGGCAGAAGCGGGAATGGTGATGTCTGCAAATTGATCTGAATATGTCTCAAACCAGTGACCAAAATCAGGATGTCCGTTATAGAGTAAATGCACATGGGGGTCCCAAAGCCCGGGCATGACAGTCATGCCTTCAGTGGATACCAGTTGGTAATTATCAGGGATCGCGAGTCTGCCAATCGTGCCTACGGCCTCTATCCTGTCATCATTGATGAGCACAATGCTGTTCGGTGTAGGAGTTTCTCCGCTGCCATCAATCAAGAGACCACCGACCAGGGCAACACGATTTTGCTGGGCCAGGCAGGTACAAGATACAAGATACAAGATACAAGAAAGAACTAATCGGATTAACATTGGATGTTCCAGGAGGAGTTATTATTCAGCAATAGTATTCAATCTGTCATAGATGCGAGTTAATTCTATGGGCTCGGAAAATGCCTTGGGCTGGATATAAAGTTCAACACGCAATTGCGATCCCTGGTTGATGAGTGTGTAAATCTCATTGGCAAATCCACCGTCCCTGGGTCTTGCTTCCACATATAGGCTGCTCTGTTCCCAGTGCGCCATGGAAAAGTCATCGACTTCATCCAGTCCCGCCAGGCTGACAGACTGGCTGCGTCCGTCGGTATACACAGGGCGCTGATAATTATCATCGTAAACAAAGCGATACTCTGGTTCGCCAAGTTCAATGGTCAGTGTCTTGTCATACGACAGGTGATCATATAATTCCTGCTCTTCCGGCCCGCCGCGAAAACGGTCTTCTTCGCAATTAAGCCAGCATCGGCTCACTTTCTGGCCCATAGCGCGTAATGCTCGGGCGACTTCTTTGTCCGTGTTATCACTAAGGTCAGGATTAAAGACCCAGCGGCCTTCAATAGGGCTGTATGTTTGTGCGCTCTGCGCCTGTGCCATGGTGTTAAGCCACAGGAGAGAAAGGCACAGAAACAGTTTTATGGTATGTCTATAAGTCATGGCTGAATCGATTCCAGGAAAAAAGTGTAGCCCTTCGCCTCTGAAATTACCACAAAGTCTACCTGAGCCTGATTCTGTCCTTTATACTCGATTCATAAACCATGATTAACGAGGGGCAATCATGTTACGCCTGTTTATCGGAATTCTCTTTATTTCATTTTTACTGACATCCTGCAGTGAGCAGGAAGCTACTTCTGCATCAGTGGATCCTGTTGTGGAATCCGGTGCGGACCTGGAAGCCAGGCTGGCAAGCCTGAGAGAGCGAGTTGAGCGCATTAAGGACAGCAATGATATCAAGCGTTTACAGCGTGCATACGGGTATTACCTTGATGAAGCGCTCTGGGATGAAATGGTGGATTTGTTTACCGATGATGCAACGGTTGAATATGGAAGGGATGGGGTCTATATCGGCAAGCCGCGTATACGTGAATACTTCAATGCCCTGGGCGGCGGTCGGACAGGTCTCAGCGAAGGACAGTTGAATGAGCATTTCCAACTGATGCCAGTTATCACACTTTCTGAAGATGGGCAGACAGCAAAAGGACGCTGGCGTGCGCTGATACTGAACGGGGAATATGGCAGCGCAGGCACCTGGGGTGAAGGGCCCTATGAAAATGAATATATAAAAGAAGATGGTATCTGGAAAATCAGCAAGGTGCGCTGGTATCAGACCATCATGGTGCCCTATGAAGGGGGGTGGGGACTCAACGAAGATGTCAACAAAGGGATTTTTGTATCTGACCAATTACCACCTGATGAGCCACAGACAGATCAGTTCGGATCATGGCCGGAAACATTCCTGCCGCCATTTCATTTCGAGAATCCGGTAGGGCGTTACGTTGCCCCTGAAACTACTGAAGAAGGGGAGGAATAATCATGAGACTCTATTATTTACTTACTTGCACCTTGCTCCTTGTTCCTTGCATCTCTTTTTCCCAGAAAGCCGAAGAATATGACATGGCCAGAATAGCCGGCGAAATTGCCGGGCTGGAAATGGAAATCGTTCTGCTTGAAGATGAAAACGAAGTGGAAAACCTGCAGAAAATTTTCGGGTTCTACATCGACAAGCTTCAATGGACACAGGCAGCTGATTTATTTGCAGACAATGCGACATTGGAAATCGGCGGTTCAGGTGTCTATGCAGGCAAAGAGCGCATACTGGCATATCTCCAATCACAGGGTGAAGAAGGGCCGCAGGAAGGCATTCTCAATGATCACATGCAGTTGCAGCCAGTGATTCATGTCTATCCGGACGGGACTGCAAAAGGGCGCTGGCATCATTTTTCCCAGGAAGCGGAGTGGAGCGTCAGTCATCACTGGGGAGCAGGGACATATGAAAATGAATACATCAAAGAAGATGGTGTGTGGAAAATCAGTAAATTACATCTGTATTCCACCATGCGTTCACCTGTAGATGATGGCTGGCATATAACTGCACTGCCGCGTACTCAACCCAGTGAAAGCTTGCCACCCGACATGCCGCCCAGTGTTGATTACGAAAATTATCCCTCGGTGTTTGTGGTGCCTTTTCATTATGGCAACCCGGTAACTGATCCTTTTATTCCCGGAGGCGAGATATCATTCAGTCGTACGCTTTCAAGTGAAGCAATTTCAGAATCTCTGGACGAATTGGAGAATCGAGCAGGCTTGCTTGAGGATGCCGATGCTGTGGAGAGACTTCAAACTATTTACGGTTATTACCTTGCGCGTAATCAGTGGGATCATTTGACCGGGATTTTCGCACCAGACGGTACTATCGAGATTGCCATGCGGGGTGTTTATCGTGGAGCGGCAAGTATTCGGCGCAATCTTAACCTCTACGGTGTACAGGATGAGCTTCCAGGAGAATTGCACAACCACATGCAGTACCAGCCTGTCATCCATGTGGATCCGGACGGCCAGACGGCGCGTTTGCGATCACGCGCATTCAGCTTGATGGGAACCTATGGCAGGCAGGGTCGTTTCATGGGCGGGATTTATGAAAATATATTCGTGAAACGTGACGGTCAATGGTTGATGTTCAAGGATCAGCAGATCAATACCTATTTCGCCGGCAGCGATGATGGCTGGATCAACATAACCCGCTCACAGCCGCCTGGCATCACGGAAAGTAATCCCCCGGATGAACCGCCGACAATGGATTTCGAGATGTATCCGAAGGCGTTCCTGCCACCGTATCATTACGAGAATCCAGTGACAGGTAGAACCGAGGTAGTAGATTAAAAATTGTTCATGAAAAGCCTCTAGCCACTAGCAGCTAGAGACTAGCGGCTAATTTGCTGGCTCTATCTTCAGAATTGCCCCGTCACGCTGCTCGGTAGCCAGGTAGATAAATTCATCCGGCCCCATTTCCACGTCACGGACACGCTGACGTAAATCTGTGATCAGGTTTTCGCGGCGTACTTCTTCATATTCCCGGTTGATCATGATGCGTTCCAGGTGTCCCGTGCCGGGTATTTCTCCAGTACGCAAGGCACCAACAAGAATATCTCCTTTCCACGCATGCAACGCATCACCTGTGTAGAAAAGCATGCCTGATACAGCAATTGCCGGCATCCAGTACACCAGGGGTGGTTCAAAAATGTCGTGAGTAGGCCGATCATTGGTTTGCCAGGGACCTGGGTATGTCCTGCCAAGGCTGACGATGGGCCAGCCATAATTGACGCCGGGTTTAATCAGGTTGATTTCATCGCCACCGTTGGGACCGTTTTCGTTCTGGAAAATGGCACCGGTTTCCGGTTGAACGGCCAATCCAAGTGCGCCGCGATGACCGTAGGAATAAATCTCTCCCCTGGCGCCTGGTGTATTCACAAAGGGATTATCCACTGGCACGCTACCATCGTCGTTAAGACGCAATACCTTGCCGCCTATTGAAGACAGTGCTTGCGGATCACCACCGGTGGTTGTCACATATAGTTTGCCATCATGTCCAAAAACAATTCTGCCTGCGCCAGTCATGCCTGGTTCCAGGTCAAAAATTTCCTCAAAGTTCTCAAGCTCAGAGCCATTCCAGCGTGCCCTGCCAATGGCGAGATTATGACGCCCTTCAGGTTTGGGCTTGGTGAATGTCAGGTATAGCAGTTGATTATTTTCAAAGTCAGGGTGCTTGATCAGATCAAGATAGCCATGGGCTGTACCACCCTGGCCGGATTCACCGGAAAATACTGAAGGCGGACCGCCCATGATAGGGTCCAGTTGTAATTCGTCGTCTTCAATCAAGTACATTTCGCCTCGACGGGTGACTACGAGCATTTTGCCGTCAGGCAGGAATTCAATGGCCATGGGGTATTCCATCCGGGCCACAACGGATACCTTGATATCCATACCTTCTGCGGTTGGGTAGATCCAGGGTCCTTCGCCTAACGGCATACCCTCCAGGCCAGTTGGCGCAATGGGATATGGACCACTGAATGGAATGTCACGCTGTGCGTGAACGGAGGCAAGTGACAATAGATATGCGGCAAGGATGCAGATTTTAAGAGTATGTTTCATTAACAGGTTTCCATTAATATTTTGATTTAAAGTTTATATCAATTTTTGACGTTTATTCATACAAAGTGTTTGGTGAGAAAGTCGATGATTTTCTGATTGTAGGCTTTTGCCAGGGTCAGTGCCTCTTCCTCACTGATATTACCCCGTTTGGCCATGCTTTTTGCCACCAGTGTGGGTTTGCGGAAAAGGCCGACTATAATCGGGTCATCAAGGTGTTCGTAGTATTTTTCGATAGTCAGTGTTGTTCGTGGATCTTTCCAGCCCCAAAGGGCTTTGTTGTTCTTGCTGTCGATTAATCCGCGGGTTTCGATATCCTGTAACTCCCTTTCAACATCGTTCCAGATATCACCGTCCAGAATCTCGACATTTTTCTTCAGAAAATCCATGTCTTCAAAATGACCCTCGGGATTGTCCGGCAGACCGGAGAGCAGGTCATCTCCCATGTGCACACCTGCCTCGTGAAGCGCTTTTGCAACAAGACTCGATGCGCTGCGGTGGCAGCCCAGGATGACAAATGTTTTGTTCATGCTGTATTCCTTTGACAGGTCAAAGAGGTTAAGTACTGGAAGTCTTGTTCCACTTCCAGTACTGGACGGGTTGGCCGTCATTATTCAACGCGCGAAAATAATAACTGCCATCCCTTAGCCTGCGCCACATGCTTTTTGTGAAGGCAAAAGTTGGCTGTTTCACAATGGCTCTGGCAAAGACGATGAAATCCTCCTGAACACCAATGTCCAGGCAGGCTGTTTGTCTCGGCAGGATTAAAGCCAATGATTCGTCTTGCGTGCCCAGGTCGATAAATTCATGGTTAATTTGTGTTTGTGGCAAGGGTGGAGCGCCATTCGGGTAATATTTATCAAGAAAACGTTGTTCACTTTCCTGCATTAGCGTGATTTTGCTTTCAGGTGGTTCTGCTGACTGATTCCAGTAATGTACAGCGGTGGCTTCTGCCACACAGACAGGCATGACGCCTTTGCGCATAAGTCGGCCGCAAAGGTCGGTGTCTTCGTAGTAGAGGAAAAAGTCTTCATCAAAAATAGGCATGCTGTTTTCTGTAAACCACATATTGTCTACCAATAGGCAGGCACCGGATAACACAGGTTCGCTAAAGGGTGCCTGTTCATTCCAGAAACGTTCATGCCGTGAGATGGCCAGCGTGCTCAGGTTGGAGGATTCAGTGACATTGCTGTGCGGTGTATGCCTGTCTGATAGTAGCCATAGTGGATGCCCCAATGCAGGCGGCAGTTGCAGCGTGCATGAATCATCCCAGTAGAATCGTGGACCACATAATGGTGCGTGCAGGTTTTGCGACGCTTCAACAAGATGCTTCAGGCAATTTCTTTTTAACCTGACATCCGGGTTTAAAATCAGAACCCAGCGTGTACTGGCTTGCTTGGCGGCTAGATTTGCTGCCGCACCAAAACCGATGTTTTTAAGCGGGGTGATAACCTGGGCAATGTTATGAATGGGATGGCCTGTTTCGATATCATTGCTGTTATCCACAACAATAATATTTTTAACCTGGGATTCAATCCTGGTACATAGCTCGGCCGTATCCCGGCAGCTGCCGTAGTTGATTATGGCAGCAGTGACATCAAGCTTGGTGTCTGAATTCATGCGCAGCGGCGTAATAAAAGTATAAAGTCAGAATATATCCAGATCGTCAGCCATAACGACTTCGCCATCGTAGCTGCGTTTCACTTCATTCACGATCTCTTCCTTTGACGCATTGAAAAACAAAATATGGTAGAGAACGACGAGTCCGGGTTTGGCAGAGTTTGCCACTGCAGCTACCTGCTCGGCACTAGTGTGGGAGCTGCCATGATATTGTTGCCAGAATTCAGATTGCTGGCTGAGACGATCTCCACTGTAGACTTCGTGTATCAGGATATCCGCCCCTTTGGCTTTTTCAGCAAGCAGTTCACTGTAAGTTGTGTCACCCGAGATAACGATGGTCTTGTCCCGGGTTGTCACCCTGTAACCAAATGCCGGGCGGATATTGCCATGGGGAACGGAAAAGGCTTCCACGGTGATATCGTCATTGCTGAATACGATGCCTTCCTCAATTTCAATACCCAGTGTCATATAGCCATGTCGGTCAGTAACCAGCTGTTCAGGTGTACCTGCAGCGCGAATACCAGCTTCTATGGCGCTCATGGCATTCATGTGTCCTACATAGCCGGCCAACCCCCTGGGTCCATAAACAGTCAGTCGTTCCTGCCGTCCCCACCATCGATGCAGGGATAATTCAGGAATGTCATGGATATGATCACTGTGCAGGTGAGTGATGAACAGGGTCTTGATGTCCTGTGGATAGAGCTCTGGGATATCGTACGCTTCCATGGCCTGAACAGCCCGTGCAACCATGCCGCCGCCAGCATCAAACACATAGGCTTCACCATTGGTGATTATCGCAACGCCTGCACCGGTTCTTTCAGCGCTCGGGACAGGGGTGCCTGTGCCGAGGATAACTACACGGGTTTCCTCTTGCCCTGTCGAGGGGATGGAACAACTGCCCAGGAGGATAAACAGGAAGGTCCTTAAAATACGTAAAAAATTGTTTTTCATGGGAAAATTATTGTCACAAGAAGGCAAAGAAGCATAAATAACATCTGCTACAATGGCAAGAAAACACAGCAGTATCCGAGTATTTCCGATGAATCCAGACCTGGCCTCTCTTGTTGAATCCTTTATTGAACAGGAGCAGCTTCCTGACTCCTATGTGTCTACCGTGGAGCGCTGGTTTCAACCACTGGTTGATGAAATTCTTGTCAGAATTTCAGCGCATCAGGGAACGTATATTGTAGGTATCAATGGTTGCCAGGGCAGCGGCAAGTCAACTCTGGCAGCCCTGTTGGTGAAAATGATGAATGGCATGCTGGGACTGCGCTGCATAAACCTTTCCATCGATGATTTTTACCTGACTCACCAGGAGCGACAATCACTTGCCAGTGAAGTCCATCCTTTGCTGGCAACCCGGGGAGTTCCAGGGACACACGATGTGGCCCTGGCAATTGACACTATTAAAGCGCTATCCCAATCGGGGCAGGTGTCAGTGCCTCGTTTCGACAAGGCTATTGACGACCGATCCCCGGAAGAACAATGGCCCCAACTTGTAGCGCCCGTGGATGTCATTGTGCTGGAAGGCTGGTGCCTTTCCATCGGCCCCCAGGATGAGTCTCAACTTGAACAAAGTATTAACGAACTCGAGACCAGGGAAGACCCGGATGGTACCTGGCGCCGATATGTTAATGCCGTGCTAAAGGATCAATACCTGGCGCTTTACGACCTGGTGGATTTCCTGGTGATGCTGAAGGCGCCCGACTTCAATAAAGTGTATGAGTGGCGACAGAATCAGGAAGATAAACTGGCTGCGGCGTTAAAGCAGGAAAACAGCGATAGTAATAGAATCATGTCACCCGAAGAGCTCAAGCGCTTTATCCAGCATTACGAACGCGTCACGCGACATGGCCTGGAAACACTCCAGGAGAAGGCAGATGTGGTATTCCAGTTAACCGACAGGCAAACCATTGAAAACAGGCTTTAACCCTGATTTTAAATATTACAGATTGAGAACAATACAGTGAGCAGGAATTCATGCAGGAACTGATAGACAAACTAAAAACCGTATCGGACAACGATGTGCTGACGGGGGATTCTATTACAGAGAAGTATCAACACGACTGGTCAGCAGATGCGCCGGGTGTCCCGGGCGCGGTAGTCAGACCTGCTTCCACGCAGGCCCTGTCCGAGACCATGAAGCTTTGTAATGAGTTTGATCAGCCTGTGGTTGTGCAGGGTGGCCTGACTGGCCTCACTGGTGGTGGCATACCAAAAACCGGTGAAATTGCCATCAACCTTGAGCGCCTGAACGGTATTGAGGAACTGGATACAGATTCCATGACCATGACAGTCAATGCAGGGACTCCTTTACAGGTTATCCAGGAAGCAGCTGATGATGCCGGCTTTATTTTTCCCCTCGACCTTGGAGCCAGGGGGACCTGTAATATAGGAGGTAATATCTCTACCAACGCAGGTGGTAACCAGGTACTGCGATTCGGAATGACTCGAGCACTGGTGCTTGGATTGGAGGCAGTGATGGCGGATGGCACAGTCATTTCCTCAATGAACAAAATGCTGAAAAACAATTCAGGTTATGATCTGAAACAACTCTTCATAGGCACAGAAGGAACACTGGGTATTGTTTCCAGGGCTGTTCTAAGACTTTTTCCAAAATCCGTGAGCAGGAATACAGCGCTGCTGGGTGTGGACGATTTTGACAAGGTGGTAGGACTGCTTCACAAACTGTCGCGCGATTTCAGTGGGCAGCTCAGTGCTTTCGAAGTGATGTGGGACTCCTATTTTGATTTCATCACTGATTTTGTTGATAGCCTTGAGTCGCCTTTCGAGAATCAATACTGCTTCTATGTGCTTGTTGAACTGGAAGGCGGGGATGTGGAAAAGGATGCCGAATTGTTTATGAATTCCTTGTCTGATGCCATGGAATCAGAAATGGTTGCAGATGCGCTTATTGCCAATTCTGAAAAAGATCGTGAAGGATTCTGGAGTATTCGTGATGGTGTAGGTGAGATAGGCAACTTCATCAAGGATACGGCCAATTTTGATATCAGTGTCCCCATTTCATCAATGACAGCTTTCCTGTCACAGGTTGAAAAGGAAGTCACAGCCGTTTTGCCTGAATCAAAAATGCTGGTGTTCGGCCACATAGCAGACAGCAATTTGCATTTCATGTGTTACACGGGCAGTCACGATGACGTACCACAAATGTATGATATCGTTTACCGGGTAACAGGAGATTACAACGGCGCAGTAACAGCGGAACATGGCATCGGTTCACAAAAAATTCAGTACCTGCAACATTCCAGGTCCCCCGAGGAAATTGCCTTGATGCAAAGCCTGAAATCAGCAATGGATCCGAAGGGGATTTTAAATTCTGGCAGAGTAATAGCCGGTAAAAATTAAGTACACGTGACTCACTTTTTTTTGCGAGAGAAAAATGAAAAATACACTATTCAGAAAGCTGGCAATCACTGTAGTTGGCATTGCCACTGTTCCATTAAGCTTTGCCCAGGAAATTATTGTCGGCGATCCGTTAAGTGCTACCAATGAATCCGGCGTACACCTGGTGATGTCTGACAATGTCAAAGTATTTGGCAGTTTCCATTTCACCGAAAGTTGCACCTTTGATCCCCAGCGCAACCTGATTCTGTCAATGAATGCAGGTAATCGAGGGGAAGGGGAAATGGCGGATGACGGTTTCGTATCACTGATAAACCCCGATGGCAGTGTGCATACGGCAAAATGGATAGGCGCTTCTAGAGAGGGGTTGCAATTGCGCGATCCAATAGGCAGTGCAGTCCGCAATGGCATGCTTTACACGGTTGACAGCGGATATCTGCGCTCTTTTGACCTGGCAACAGGTCAGCCAGAGCAATCCATTGAAGTGCCCGGATCAACTTTTCTTAATGGAATCGCTGTATCCGATGATGGGACAGCTTATATCTCAAATTCCAGGGCGCCCGAGAAAATCTTCAAGGTAACTTCTGACGGAGAAGTGTCGGTCTTTGCAGAAGGTGGGGATATCAATATTCCCAATGGCGTTGCAATGGATAACGATGGCAATATTGTTGTGATTAATATTGGCAGCAATGCAGTGATCTCATACAGCCCTGAGGGTGATGTTGTTCTCACTGAATATGCAGTTGAGGCTGGAAATGATGGTGTTGTGGTGACAGAGGACGGGACCAAGTATGTCAGCAGTGTAAGGTTTGGCAGCGTTTCAAGAATTCGTCCCGGGCAGGAAGCCGAGATCATTGCCCACGGTATACCAAGCGCTGCATCCATGTGTTATGACTCTGTGCAAAAGCAACTAGTGATTCCAATGAATCCCAATAATGCACTGGCTTTTATTCCGCTTTGAATCAGTCTTAAAAGGAGCGAACAGAATGAAAATACATTTATTCAAAATTCTGCCGGGAATGATTTTATTACTCTTGATGTCCAGCACACATGCTGCGGATTTGCCTGCGTTCGAGAACCTGCCAGACTGGAGCGGCACCTGGTCACGCCGGGGTGGTACAGTATTTGATCATGGCACGTGGACGCTCAATGGCGAGCCTGCAGACCCGAGCTCTCCGGGGGCCGGCGTAAGTGCGCTTGGCACGCGTGCCAACCCCCCCTACAATGAAGAATGGGAAGCCATTTACCAGCAACACCTGGACTTGCGTGATGCCGGTTTGTTTCCTGACCCCCTGACTCGCTGTATCTCCCATGGTTTTCCACGGATTTTCAATGCTCTAGCCCCGGTAGAGTTTGTCGTGCGCCCGGAACAGACCTGGATACTGGCGGAACATACCCGAGCAACAATGCGGATATACACGGATGGCACTGAACATCCGCCACCTGAAGCCCGCTGGCACAACTTTTATGGCCATTCCGTTGGACAATGGGAGGGTGATACCCTGACTTTTACTACTGTTGCCTTGAAAGGATGGCGTGATGGCGACAGTGTACTTGACCGCAGCGGATTGATTATCAGTGACCAGGCACATGCCACAACCCGAATACATCGCACTGTGGAAAATGGCGAGGAAATGTTACTTGTTGAAATCACTTTGGAAGATCCGCTCGCCCTGACAGAGCCATGGGTGGTCGAAAAAAGATTCTACAAGGATGCGCCAGGGACACGTATTTTTGACTATGAGTGCAATGAATATAATCGGGCGATTGTCGATGAAGAGGGCCGCAGCCTCATTCTTGACGAGGAAGGCAGGGTTCTTGAATACTAAAAATAAGAGGCAAGAGAGAAGAGGAAAGAGTATGAAACTAACTACATTTACAGCAGGTTTTTTATTAGCGCTCAATCCCGGTTATATCTTAGCTCACCATTCCACTGTGGGACAGATTGAAGAGTTCTCTATCGAAATTGAAGGTGTGGTTAAAGAGTTTCAATTCAAGAATCCTCATTCATGGATACAGGTCATGGTGGCCAACGAAGATGGTACTGAAACCGAATGGAGCGTGGAGTGGCTGATCCCCAATATCCTGATGCGCCAGGGTTATAATCCAGCCACTTTTCAGCCAGGCGATAAGGTGCAGGTTAAGCTGCGCCAACATGTGAGTGGTTCCCCGATGGGAGAGTTCGACGGTGCACTTAAAAGTGATGGCAGCGTTGTTGGTCGCTGGGAATAATTAACCGGAAACTTTATTTCCAGGGCAGGGCAATAGTATTCAGTGTCTCCATGTCAGTGGTCATTGGCGTGTCACCAGCCACGAGATCATTGCGTGCCAGAATGAAAGACAGTACTTCTGTGACCTGATCCCATGTTAATGATTCCACATTGTCGGGCGGCATTTTTTCCCAGGTATGCTGTACCAATTCACCCAGTGATTTTCCCGCCCAGTTTTTTCTGAAGAAGCTGCCACGTAGTGGCGTGCCAAACTGCCCATTACTGAGGCGGTTACCATGACAGATCTGGCAGGTTTCCCTGTAAATGGCCTGCCCATTGCCAACCTGTTCTTCTGTAAACTGAATTTCCTCCTGTGCATTGGCCTTTAGGACAAAAGCCTGCATGAGAAAAAAAAGGAGAAGGAAGAAACAGGAAGCTGATTTAATTCGCATTGTCTTGTCTTACTGTTTTCAAAAAAGAACGAATCTTAACATAGCAGGCAAAATCAGTGAGCCAGTTCTCGTTGCTCCAGTGAAACGGTATACCGTGCAATCCACCAGGTAATTAAAAGACCGGATAACAGGTTACCTATTGCTGCGCCAATAAACAGCCCGGTGATATCGCCGACTTTGGCCCCAATGAGCGCCAGCGGTACGTAAAAAATAAAAAAGCGCAGAAGACTGGTAAGCAAGGCATTACGGGGAGCATGCAGGGCATTAAAACTGGATGCGCTCAGGATCACCATACCCTGGAAGGCATAACTTGCCGGCAGGATTCTGAGAATAATAATGATGACACTGGTGACCTCTTCTTCCTGTGAAAATATTCCTGCAATCATCGGCGCTGCCAGCGCGACAATAATGTAGAAACCCAGCTGCAGAACCAGGACAAACTTGAGCGACATGGCTAGTCCCTGGCGTACCCGGTCAAAAGCCTTGGCGCCAAAATTTTGGCTAAGAAAAGGGGGCAGGCTCATGGACATACCAAGTACCACGATCATCACCAGTGCTTCGATACGCATAACAACACCAAACCCCGCCACGGCCTGTGCACCATAAGTCGCAATTGTTGCGGTAATTACACCTGTAGCAAGCGGAGTAATCATGTTGGCTATGGCTGCAGGGACCGTGATTTTCATCAACAGCACCCAGTCCGCACAGAGTTTCTTCAGCCCAGGCCAGATAAAACGAAACAGGTTTTCTTTAACGGACAGGTGATAAAGGATGAAAATATTAGCCAGCACCCAGGTAATTACTGTAGCAATTGCTGCGCCCTGGATGCCAAAAGCAGGAACAGGACCTGCTCCGAATATAAACAGGGGGTCAAGGACTGCATTAATGAGCGCGCCCATTATCATCAGTTTTCCCTGCAGCCTCGAATTACCGCTGGCACGCATAACCGCAGTACCGGCAAACTGGACCAGGAAAAGCGGAATGCCCAGGTACCACATTGAAAGAAACCGGGTGATGAGTTCGAGTGTTTCACCACTGGCGCCCATGAAACTGAAAATACTGTCAATGGATGCCAGGGCAGGGAAGACAATCAGCGTGCCGAACCCGAAGCCCAGCAGAATTGCAGCGAAAGTCATTTCGATGGATTTTTCCTGATCGCGGGCACCAATAGCCCTGGCCACAGTAGCCGAGGTCCCAATACCCAGGCCAACACCCAGGTATGTAATCATAATAGTGGCGGGAAAGGTAAAACCCAGCGCAGCCAGTTCTTCAGTCCCAAGGAGACTGATAAACCAGGTATCAGCCAGATAGAACAGGATCATGGAGACTGCGCCAACCGTGGTGGGTACAGATGTCCTGTAAAGGGTCTGTCCTACAGGGTCATTGACCAGATCAGGTTTGGCTGATGTGTTACTGGATCCAAAAATTCGACTGAACAAGGTTATTGCTCTGCAGTCAGTGAGAGGTCGGAAAATTCTAGCAGAGAGGTTTTACTGGCCACCAGAGAAATCGTGCAGTGAGCAAGGATTTTTAAATGCGGGAGTGGCCCCCCGCAATTCATCAGGCCGGGACTTCACCATTGACGATGGTACGGATCATTTCCCGACGGTAACCATCGTAATCATTGAATGCCTTATGCAGGCACTGCCGGTTATCCCAGATAACCAGCATATTAGGCTCCCAGCGCAGACGGCAGTTGAAATCCTCTCTGGTTGCCCACCAGCCAAGGAAGTCCAGAAGAGGCTTTGACTCCTCCTGGGTCATGCCCTGGATGCCCATGCTGTAGGAGGTGTCACAGAAAAGGCTTTTGTTGCCAGTTTTTGGATGGGTCCGAACAATGGGGTGAAACCAGCCATCGACCATTTTTTTCTGATCCATGGTGAGCTCTATTTCGCCGACACTGAGGTCATTGAGTTTCGGTTTGGCCTTGGTGACATTAGACAAGACAAATGCTGCAGACATATGCACACGTAAATCCTGGATGACTTCCTTCATCTTGTCGCTAAGCAGGTTGTAGGCCAACTCCGTATTGCTCCACCAGGTGTCGCCACCATAGGGAGGAATATCCAGTGACTGCAAGAGGCTAACTGCTGGAGGTTGCTCCATGAAAGGGGAATCGGTATGCCAGCCATCACCAAAAATCCAGTCCACTACTGTGCTGGCTTCCTTGATCAGTCGCTGAACATTGGGATGTCCTTCGATGCCGTCGGTATAGGCATCAGTACCAAATTCACCAAAACGCAGGGTCAGGGCTTCCTGGTCTTCAATAGTCATGTTTTTCTGGTTACGGAAATAGATCATCTTGTAGTGATATAGGGCCTTTTCCACCTGCTCGAATTGCTCATCGGTGATATTGGCGATATCCACATCCAGGATTTCTGCGCCCATGGCACTGGCCAGTGGGACAGTTTTGATAGCGGTAAAACCATTTTTGGCGTCATCGTAATACTCTGGTGGATAAAATTGCATGATTGATCCTTCTTTATGAGCGATACCAGCGTTTTATTGCATTTTTATTGACCGCATCATACACAACGGGCTAATGAATTTGTATTATTGGAAAGTCATGTGTTTGTTTAAAATCAAACACCAATTATTCTTTCTCAACAGGCTTAAATTATGAAAAAAGTCCTTATTGCACTTGCAGTTATCGTTGTCCTGGTAATCGGGGGCGCATTTTTACTATTCAGCAACCTGGATAAACTTGTTGAAACGGGAATCGAAAAAGCAGGTACTGAAACGCTGGGGACACCTGTAGAAGTGGGTCGGGTGGAACTGGCTCTGTCAGCAGGCTCAGCATCGATATACGATTTCAGTATTGCTAATCCACCAGGTTTCACCAATGCGGACATGGTCAGTTTTGATGAACTGAGTGTTGTTATCAATTTACAGAATACCAGCAGTGAGCAAATCCATATTTCCAGTGTTGTGGCGCGCAATCCTCACGTGCGTTACGAGTCCAGTGATGGTACATCCAATGTTGACACAGTCAGTGCGCGTTTTGAAAACGGTGAAGCGGAAGCTGTAGCGGAATCAGAAACATCTACTGTAAACCTGATCATTGACAGCATTCTGATTGAAGACATCAATGGAATCTTGCAGTCCGGGTTGCTGCCAGAGCCAGTAGAAGTGTCGCTGGGCGATATTAACCTGAGTGGACTTGAAGGATCGCCTGATGAGTTGGCTAACCAGATCATGGCCCCAGTCCTCAGTCAGATAGGAGCGGTTGCCGCCCAGTCTTTACTGCAGGCTACTACTGATTTACTTGGCAGTTCAGTTGAGGGAGTCGGGGAACAATTGGATGATGCTGCAGACCAGGTGGAAGATGCTCTTGATGATGTTTCTGAACAGGCCAACGAAATTCTTGAAGGGGTAGGTAATCTGTTCAACAAGGATTAAACACCAGCAGTTGCGCTCCAACTGCTGGTTATGAGCGCAAATCGGCAAATCAGGAGAGCTTGTCCAGATTGTCTTCCCTGAACTGGATAAAATAATCCAGTGATCCGGGATTGCTCATGGCATCCTTGTTAGCCGCTTTCGTGGCATCCTTGCCCATCAGGATTTTTCTGACTGGAACTTCCATCTTTTTGCCGGTCAACGTGTAGGGGATTTCATCCACCTGGTAGATTTCGTCAGGGCAATGCCGGGGGGTGTAATCTGCTCGAAGCTTTTGATTGATTCTCTTTTTAAGATCGTCATTCAGTGAGCTGCCTTCAGGAAGTTTGACAAACAACGGCATGAAAAACTGTTCGCCGGGCAGGTCCAGGTTCACGATAATGGAATCTTCAACTTCATCCATTCCGTCTACAGCACGGTATATTTCAGCAGTTCCAATTCGAATGCCGTAACGGTTCAGTGTGGCATCGGAACGCCCAAGGACAAAGCATCCGTCTTCTTCATTGATCATGAAGTAGTCGCCCTGGCGCCAGACACCTGGGTACTCCTCGAAATAGGTTTCCTTGTAACGCACATTGCCTTCATCATTCCACAGGTAAAGTGGCATGGAAGGCATGGGCTGGGTAACGACGAATTCACCCACCTCATTGATTAGCGAGTTCCCGTCTTCATCAAAGGCTTGCAGATCGACACCAAGATGAGGCATCTGGATCACACCAGCTTTCACGGGCAAGCCGGGCATGGGTCCACAGAATCCTGCACAGATATCAGTCCCGCCACTGCCCGGTGCTACGTACATGTCGCTTTTTACATTGTCATAAAACCACTTGGTGCATTCTGCTGAAACAACAGAGCCTGCCAGCATGATGGATTCCAGTTTCTCAAAAGCAAACTTGTCTTTTGGTACCAGTCCCATGTTCTGCTGCATTTGCTGTAGTGTCGGGCTGGCGCCGAAGAGCACTGCGCCGGCATCGTCACAAAGTTTCCAAAGGGCATCAGGTTCAGGGTAGATCGGGTTGCCGTCATAAAGAATCGGGCAGGCATCATATAAAAGGGTGCTGACAACAAAATTCCACATCATCCAGCCTGTTGTGGTGAAAAAGAACAGCCTGTCTTCCGGTTTCAGGTTGTAGTGCAAAACACCGAGGGCATATTGTTGAATAATGATGCCGCCATGGCCGTGAACGATAGCTTTGGGCAGGCCAGTGGTTCCGGATGAAAATAAAATCCAGAGAGGATGGTCAAAGGGAACCTGTTCAAATTCAAACTCGGCGGGAGATATGGGTTTTTTGTCCAGGAGATCATTCCACAGTATTGCGCCTTCCACAGGTGGCTCGGTATCAGATGGGTCCAGGTAAGGCAGGTAAATAACCTTTTCAATGCTCGTCAGTGTTTCAACAATGTTCCTGACTTCGTCTTTACGATTAAATGCCTTGCCTTTGTAGTGGTAGCCGTCTACACAAAAAAGCACCTTGGGCTCAATCTGGGTTAAACGGTCAAGAACACTGTGTGTACCAAAATCGGGAGAGCAGGAAGACCAGATAGCACCTATGCTGCTGCAGGCAAGCAATGCTGTGGCTGCCTGGGGAATGTTGGTCATGTAGCAGGCAATCCTGTCACCGGGTTTGATGCCCATGTTGCGCAGTTCAGTAGCCAGAATGCGCACATCATTACCCAGTTTGCCCCAATCGAGTTCATTCAGTACCTGTTCCTCGTTGGCATAGAGCAGGGCTGTTTTGCCAGGCTTCTCGTTGCGCATAATATGCTGCGCATAATTAAGCCTGGCGCCAGGAAACCATTCGGTCCCTGGCATGGTGCGTTTACCAAATACTCCGGAGGGTTGTTCCGAGGCTTCAATCTTGAAGTAATCCCAGATTGCCTGCCAGTAGTCGTCCAGTTGATCGAGAGACCAGCGACGCATCTGGTGAAGATCATCGAATTCGGTGTTGCGGGTTTCCTTTAACCACTGGCGAAAGGCATTGAGGTTGGTTTGATCGATCCATTCCTGAGATGGCTCCCAGAGAATTTCGCCGACTTTTACTTCAGTTGAAGACATGGAATACAGGGTCCTTCGTACTATATATGTTGATATATTGTTATTATTTTCAAAGCCCGGATAATTCGGAATTTTCAAAGCCGGCAATATTAGCATTCTCACCTGTTCCGGTCATTATCAAACCTGCTTAATTAAGGGCTGAATAAGCGGAAAAGTTGTTAGCGACAAACAGAATAATCAGCATTAAATAATTCTTAAATGATCATGAATAACAAGTCGATGCATATCGTTGTGGGGGTAATTCTGGTTTCCATGCTGGTGGGTGGGCTGACATGGATTATCAGTTCAGTAAATTCCGATATGCAATTGCCTGACCTTGATAATGCGCTGGCTGCACGAGGACTTGAAGTGGCGCAACAGAATGGTTGTATTGCCTGCCATACTCTTGATGGTTCTGTTGGCATTGGTCCTACATGGTTAGGCATGTATGGTAAGACCGAGACATTGACAGATGGCTCGACTATCGTGGTGGATGATGCCTACATTATTGAGTCCATAAATCGACCTGATGCCAAACAGGTGGAAGGTTTTGAAAATCTCATGGTGCGTTATTTTCTTCAGGAAGAGGATCTGGATGCCCTGGTTGAATTTACTCGTCAGTTGGCAGAGTGAATTCGGATGCACGGATGAATACATCGTTTAATCCAACTAACCTTCTTCAATATTTTTCACTATTGAGCATAATTCTCCTGTTTTCCTGCCAGCAGGAAAATACGGATGAGCTCTCCGGCAGGCAGGCATTTCTGACTCAAAGGACACAGGTTCTGGAATCCTTTGAACCCTGTTCACGTGATGCCACCACGGCAATAGCTTCCCTGGTCGCTGAAAGTCTTTGCACAGTATTTACGGTGCCGGAAAATTACGATGACCCTGAATCTCGTCAGGTAGCACTTAAAGTCATGGTTATTCCTTCCCTGAGCGACCTGGTCGAACCTGATCCTCTTGTTTTACTGGCAGGTGGACCCGGCCAGGCGGCCACTGACCTTGTCCAGGTGGCGCAGATTTTCACAAGGACCAGAACTGAACGAGATATTGTCCTTGTCGATCAACGGGGAACAGGTGAACTCAGTCCTTTTGATTGCCAGCTCTCTGAAGAAGAATCTGAAGCATTAATTCTGAGTGATCCCCCAGTGGAGGAAGTCCTGGCAATCCAGATGCAGGTACTTGAAGACTGCCTGGCGACTATGGATGCCAATGCAGAATTTTATACAACCGACATTGCCTTGCGTGATCTTGATGCCATCAGGCAATGGCTTGGTTATTCCAGTTTCAACCTGTGGGGTGCTTCCTATGGTTCGCGTGCAGCATTGGCATACCTGCAGGCATACCCGGAAAGTACAAGGACAGTCATTATCGATGCAATTGCACCCGTACAGATTTCACTGCCTTTGTATAGTGACCGTGATGCCAGTGCCTCCATGGCTGCCGTGTTTGCCGACTGTGCATCAGAAGAGCATTGCAATGCGGCATATCCTGACCTGGAAAACCGCTATCTTGAATTGCTGGAAAAACTGGAAACCCCTCAACCATTTCGAATAAGGGATGACAAGGATTTCTCAGTGATTGAAGGCTCGCTGACATCCATGGAGTTCCAGTCATTACTGCGCCAGGTGCTTTACAGCCGTGAAGCACAGCGACTCATTCCCTTTATTATCGACCAGGCCTGGCAGGAAAATTATGACCCTATGCTTGCCCTGGCCGGGCAGTATTCTGAAGCGCTGATCAACCAGGGCATGTTTCTTTCCGTGATTTGTAATGAAGATGCCACGTTGCATGAGGGTGCAACAATTGAAGCGCTGTCTGAGACTGACTTCCTGCTTGAGTCCGCGATTTTCAATACTTTTGTTCTGGATGCCTGTGCGATATGGCCAAAGCGGGAAATTCCTGCGTCCTATTTCGAACCAGTTGATGTAGATAAACCAGTACTGATTTTTTCAGGCACCCTTGATCCGATTACGCCGCCGGTATGGGGAGAGCTGGTTGATGACAACTTGCCGAACTCAATGCACCTGATTGTGGAAGGATTTGGTCATGGCACCCTGTCATCGCAATGTGCTGCGACACTGATGTACAACTTTATTGAAACAGGCAGTCTTGGTGAACTCGAAACAGATTGCATAAACAGTTTCGGGCGTCGGCCGTTTTTTGTAACTCCCGGTGGGAGCGTGCTTCCCAATGATTGAGGTCCAGGGTTTAACCAAGCATTTCAAGGACATAGTTGCGGTAGAAAATGCCAGTTTTTCTGCGCGTAATGGCTGCATCACTGGATTGCTGGGCCACAACGGGGCAGGAAAAAGTACGTCACTGCGTGTACTTTACGGTTTGCTTAAAGCCGACACAGGAACGGCAAAAGTGGATAACGTGGATGTCATGACGGATCCGCTCAAGGTGCAAAGTCTGATTGGTGTCATGACAGATGCCCATGGCCTCAATCCAAGGCTGACAGCCAGGGAGCATGTTGAGTATTTCGCAAAGCTGCGAAAGATGAACAAGGCCGATATCAACAAACGCATCGACTACCTGATTGAAACCCTGGACATGGAAGACATCGCCGACCGGCGCGCCGAGGGCTTTTCCCAGGGCGAGAAAATGAAAGTCTGCCTGTCACGCTCGCTTGTTCATAACCCCAATAATCTGATCATGGATGAACCTACAAACGGTCTGGATGTGATGACAACACGAAACGTGCGCACCATTCTGCAAAAACTGAAACAGGAAAATAAATGCATCCTGTTGTCGTCCCATATCATGCAGGAGATAAGCGCACTGTGCGATGAAATCATTATCATTTCTGAGGGCCGCGTATTGATGCAGGGAACCCTGGATGATCTGGCCAGGAAAACCGGCGAGAGCGACCTGGAAGAAGCCTTTATGAAGATGACGAGGGACGGCTGATATGTGGTCCATCATCACACGCAAAGAGCTTAAGGATGCCATTCGCGACAGACGTGCGCTGGCTGCCTTGCTTGCTTTCCCACTCCTGGGGCCGGTGATGATTTATTTCATGTTTAACATGATTATTGATATTGCCGAAGAGGCAGTTGATGTCACCCTGCCGGTGGTGGGTGTTGAATATGCCCAGGACCTAATGGACTTCCTTTCCCAGAATCGCGTAGAGATAGAAGAAGTCACACTCAATGCGCCGCCTGAAACAGATTCCGATTTCTATTCAAGTGCACAACTGGATGAAATACGCAGTTCGATCCGCAGTCGTCGTTTTGATTATGTGCTGGTTGTTCCACCCAGATTTGATGAACTGATCAGTACTTCGCGTACCAGTAATATCGAACTGCACGTGGAAAGTACGCGTACAACGGCATCACCTAAAGCCAGTCGGGTCAGGGAAATGATCCGTGCATGGGGGCGTGAGACTGCTGCGCTCAGATTAATCGCCAGGGGAGTTAGCCCCGGCGTCATTAACCCGGTGAACCTGGTAAATATTGATGTGGCGAGCCAGCAGTCCCGGGTGCAAAGTGTACTTTCCATGGTGCCGTTTTTTGTCATCATGGCTGCCTTTATTTGCGGAATGGGGGTGGCTGTGGATGTCACAGCAGGGGAGCGGGAAAGAAAGTCCCTGGAACCCTTGCTTGTTAATCCGGTGCCACGCTATGTGATAGTCATCGGCAAATGGATGTCGGCAGTGCTTTTTTCTGCGGTTGG
>Ga0181558_10000506_pt1 | contig 36314 bp, 35 predicted proteins | sample 011ome_22_FD_133754 | JGI IMG/M metagenome (GOLD analysis project Ga0181558, IMG submission 133754) | Coastal salt marsh microbial communities from the Groves Creek Marsh, Skidaway Island, Georgia - 011507BT metaG (megahit assembly) | ecosystem: Environmental > Aquatic > Marine > Intertidal... | reverse complement strand
CAGCATTATGGACAGCCGGAAGTTGATAATGATGCCTGGCGACTTCGCGTAACCGGTATGGTCGACAACGAGTTAGAGTTCAGCCTTAGTGATTTGATGAACGGGAATACGGTTGAACAGCAAGTAGGTTTCGAATGCGGCGGCAACAGCCAGCGCTTGTTCCATGGTTTAATTGGTAATGCGAATTGGCGCGGTGTCTCGCTGCGGGACATTCTGCAGCGCGCAGGTATACAAGACGGCGCAAAAGAAGTTGTGTTTTTTGGCGCTGATGTAGCCACTGAAGAGATCAGGGGCAGGGAAGTGGATAAGGCTTTCGCGCGCGGTCTCTCAATTCCGGATGCCATGCGTGAGGAGAATATGCTGGCCTTCGAGATGAATGGTGAGCCTTTACCGCATTACCATGGTAAGCCACTCCGGCTGATCGTGCCGGGTTGGTATGGTGTTGCCAATGTAAAATGGCTGACACAGATACATGTTCAGAACACACGCTATATGGGCCGCTTCATGGGCCGGGATTATGTCACACTGAAGAAAGAGAACGTGGGTGGAGTTGAGCGCTGGGTCGAAAACTCGGTGACGACAATGAACCTCAAATCTTCCATTGTTCGAGTCACTGAGATGGGTGGACGTTACAGCATTCAGGGCTTTGTGCTAAATGACGGTACCCCACTTCGCAGCGTTGAAATCAAGATAGATGACGGCCCTTGGCAGACCGCCGAAATGAACCCAAACAACACGCAGTATTCCTGGAAGTTGTTCTCTCTGGATTGGACTAATCCAACACCAGGAGATCATACCCTGGTGTCACGTGTGACCGACATAAATGGCAACGTGCAGGCAACACCAGCAGAACTACCGGAGAAAGTCAGCTACTGGGAAGACTTTGGCCAGTTCACTCGCACTATTACGATCTAGGATAGCGCCGAACCAAGTTGAAGGGAGTCCATGGAAGTCTGTCTTGCGCTGCATAAAGTGCGCTCGTGACGGATCATGATTCTGAAACTGTCGCTGTCGACGCTTTTTTGCTTACCCGACAGTGGCAGGAGTCCCCCTCTGGCAATAGATTAATCTTCTGGTTCACGTCGGCGCGTGGGCCATTGCGGCTCGTGCTTGAGCAACAAGAATCTGTAGCCTTCTTTCCCACGGCACAGGAATCCAGACTGCGCAATTTACTGGCTGACTTGTCGAATTGGCGAGTCGGTACGACCAGTCTCGCCGACTTTGCTGGAAACCCCGTGTCGGCGATCTACTTCAAAAGCCAACGCCAGCTATTCGCGGCGCGGGACCGCCTTTCCAACAAGCAGTTTCATTTGCTTGAAGCAGACGTTAAACCGACTGATCGCTTTCTTATGGAGCGGTTTCTGAATAGTGCTGCAAGGGTGCAAGGCAGAGTCAAAGGCGCTGCAGGCTACCTCGATATTGAGCAGGCCAGACTGACGCCTGTTGAAGTGCGGCCCAATCTCAAGGCTGTGTCCCTGGATATAGAAACGGACATGACCGCCAGCCAGCTTTACTCAATTGCCCTTTATAGCGATCAGCACAGTATCGTGTTGATGCGAGACGAGGGTGAGGATGAGCTGGTCGCTGAGTCAGACACCGACAGTCTAAGCCTGCAGTTTTTCGAGTCAGAAAAGCGTTTGCTAGAAGCCCTGGTGAAGACACTGGAGTCAATCGACCCAGATGTCGTGATGGGCTGGAATGTAGTGAACTTTGATCTGCGCTGCCTGCAGGAATTTGCAGATGCCCATAAAGTGGCGCTGAATCTCGGGCGTAATAATGAACCCGTCAACTGGCGTCAGTCTCGTGATGGTAATGACAGATATTATGCGCTGGTACCTGGGCGTGTCGTGTTGGATGGCATTGATCTCATGCGCTCGGCGACTTACCAGTTTGAAAACTTCTCATTGGAATATGTTTCCAGGCAGCTACTCGATCGCGGCAAATTAATTGACGATGTGGATCAACGCGGTGCTGAAATTAGCGAGTTATTCCATACCGATAAGGCCGCACTGGCGCGCTACAATCTGGAAGACTGTCGTCTGGTCTGGGATATTTTTACGCTTGAGAAACTACTGGATTTTGCGGTTGAGCGTAGCCTTCTAACTGGCCTGGAGCTGGACCGGTCTGGCGGCTCGGTCGCGGCAATTGATTTTCTTTATTTGCCACATTTGCACAGACAGGGATTTGTCGCACCCGCGCTGGAGCAGCTGGAGTCTAGCAACATTAGTCCTGGCGGTTATGTGCTTGAGTCTGAACCAGGCATCCATCGCAATGTGATCGTGCTGGATTTCAAGAGCTTGTATCCCAGCATTATCAGAACCTTTCATGTTGACCCGCTGGCACTGGTCGAAGGTCTCAAGGAAAACGACGCCATACCGGGTTTTGAGGGAGGGCAATTCTCACGCACGCGCACTATCTTGCCGGGGCTGATCGAGAAACTATGGGCTGCCCGGGATAAGGCCAAAGCGGATGGCAACAGGGTTTTATCCCAGGCAATTAAAATCATTATGAACTCATTCTATGGTGTATTGGGAACCCTTGGCTGCCGATTCTTCGATACGCGACTGGTTAGCTCAATTACGCGACGCGGTCATGACATCATCCTGCAAAGCAAGCAGTTCATCGAAGCCGCAGGCTTCCAGGTCATCTATGGCGATACCGATTCTGTATTTGTGCTTATGGGTGATGTTGGCACTAAAGATGAGATCAACAAAGTTAATGAACTGGGTACTCGGCTCGCACAGGATCTCAATACCTGGTGGCGCGAGAAACTGCAGCGCGAGTATCAAATTGAAAGCTTTCTCGAGATGGAGTTTGAAACCCATTTCTTGCGCTTTTTTATGCCCACTGTCCGCGGCTCGGATGCGGGAAGCAAAAAGCGCTATGCGGGACTGCTCGCTAATGGTGAGATCATGTTCAAGGGTCTGGAAACGGTGCGGAGTGATTGGTCGCCTCTTGCCAGGGAGTTCCAGCAGGTGCTATATCGAAAAGTATTTTTGAATGAGCCCTTTGTCGAATACATCAAACAAATCGTGGCCGACATTCAGAACGGGGTTTTCGGGCCCGAACTGGTGCTACGTAAACGACTGCGGCGAAAACTGTCGGACTATGTGAAGAACGTCCCGCCACACGTACAGGCGGCACGTAAGGCTGAAGAAATACGCAAAAAACTGCAGCTGCCAGCACGCTATGAGCATGGTGGTTGGGTAGAATATGTGATGACCACAGCCGGACCAGAGCCAAGGCAGTATCGGCAATCGCCAGTGGACTACGATTTTTATATTGATAAACAATTGGCACCAATAGCCGACTCGATACTTGTCTTCCAGCAAAGCTCTATGGGTAAAATACTGGACCGCCAGATCGGACTATTTTGAGACTGGAACCAAGAGAAATAACCGAGAGAAATAACTGAGAAGAGCAACCGAGAGAAATGCTATGAAATCATACCTGGTACTTACAGTGATCGCGGATGATAAGCCGGGTCTTGTAGAATCCTTGTCGGAAGTGATTGCCGAGCACGAGGGCAACTGGCTGGAAAGCAGTATGTCGCAACTTGCTGGTAAATTCGCCGGGATTCTACGCGTGAGTGTCTCTCGGCAGGATGTCGATGCCCTGGTGGCGGCACTTAACCGGCTGTCGTCAGAGCTAAAGCTGGTGATTGAGCAGGTAGAAATTAAGGAATCCGGGGAGCAACCCAGGACTGTTGAGCTGAGCCTGGTCGGTAACGACAGGCCCGGGATTGTCCGCGAAATTTCCCATGCGCTGGCGGTACTCTCAGTCAATGTTGAGCAGCTTTCCACCCGCTGTGAGCCTGCACCCATGTCCAGTGACATATTGTTCCGCACCAGCGCGAGCTTGAAAGTGCCGCAAGATGTATCACTCGAAGACCTGCAGCGGTGTCTGGAGCGCTTAGCCGATGATCTTATGGTTGAGATCAAGTAAGCCTTACTAAATTGGACCGATCAGTCTAGATTGCACCTGCTCAACGTAGTCGATCATATTGGTGAGCTGATTAATACACTCTACCACAGTAAATTCAGCCTCCGCTGCAGATGTCGGAATAGGTGAGGCACCCTGTGTACTGAATAGCAATACCAGACATTCTTTGCTGGCATCAAAATTCTGGAAAAAGTATTCAGCATAGTCCCCAGATAAATTCGAAAGAATTTGATCAAGAGTCATCGATTCGGTGCTGGTTTCAAGCAATAATTGTTCTAGCCCAAACAATTGGGCAGAGGCCACGTTCTGTGAAGAATGACTGAAGATCGACGGAAAACTATCGGTAAAATCACCGTTGAGCATTGGATAAAGGGAGCGCGCTAATACGTCTTCGATGAGCACAGAAGTCAAGGCAGTCAGCAAGTCCCCCAATAAATAGGGACTGGCTACGTTTTCTAACCGAACGCGAAAGTCATTAGACTGAGCGGCCCACAGCGCCATAAAACTTTCAAAATCCTGATTCAGGATCTCCGTGCTCAATACCAGCATAACGCGCCTTCTGTTATTGGAAAGCTCATCAAGAGCCAGTCCTCTTGCTTCTGCATCAGCAGGGAGAACAGTAATTGCTTGAAAATCACTGAACGGTCTTGGGTTGAGACGATCGCGGTTTTCTCCCCAGATCAGGAATTCCAGAGCATGAAATCCAACCGCGGCTTCATTAATATCAAAAAGCCCGTGCTGTGCTCTAATGTCATCTGCTGTCAGAGGCACCGTCATATCATTAACAATCCCGCTTTCAGGATAGGAACTCAGGTAGTCTATATAGCCAGGTAAGATGGGCCAGTGGTTGATCTGGTATTGCAGGCTAAGCAAATTGAGTCTGGTGGCTTCATTAACAACTGTCTGGGCAAAGTGACGATGTACTGTTGTTAATTCATAAGCGCTATGCGCTCGCAGCCACGCCGCCCTAACTGCGTTAATTGCGGTGGCGTTTGGGTTCTCAAGAAAGCGCTCAATCTCAGATTGCATGGATTCGAGTTCGCTTTGCACCGCGCTAAAATCAGAGTCAATGCGCGTCAAGTATTGCGCGATAAGGGTGGTGACAGCTGCACTTGTGGCTGAATCCAATGCCATCCGTGGATAAACCAGGTCACTCGAGATGGTTTCAGTGATTGCAGTGGACGAAGAATTAGGCTGTTCACTGCAAGCGTGCATGATGGCAGCGCACACAAACAGCGCTACAAATTTGCGGATGCAGGGCGCCACTAGCGCAAACTTATAATTTGCCATTTTTTTGACATGGCTACTTGCTCCAGCGAGCTGTCTGGATCAACAGCAACGGGTTCCGCAACCACTTCCATTAGCGCAAGATCGTTTATGGAATCAGTGTAAAAGATTGCTGACTCCATGCGAAGATTCTCAAGATCTGCTCTGTTCTCGTCCAACCAGTCACCAAGTTTTTTCACCTTGCCGTCCTGGTAGCAGGGTACACCGCTGATTTTTCCGGTGATGCGATCATTCACGATTTCAAGTTCAGTGGCTAACAAGGTCTCTATGCCAAGGGATCTGGCAATTGGTGCGGTGATAAAACTATTAGTGGCTGTGATAATTACGCATACATCACCGCGCGACTGATGTTGTTCGATCAATGCGCGACCCTTCTCCAAAATCATCGGTTCAATGATTTCTCGCATAAAGTCGGCGTGCAGGGCAGCGCGCTGTTCGCCGCTATACCCTGAGATTGGGCTGACCGTGAAACGCACGTAAGCTTCAATATCAAGTTCACCATCCAGGTACTGTCGATAGAAGCGATCATTAATGGCGCGATGACTAGTCTCGTCCACCAGGCCCTGGCTGATAAGAAATTCCCCCCAGGCGTGGTCGCTGTCACCACCCAACAGGGTGTTATCAAGATCAAATAGTGCAAGCCGGACAGTCATGAGGTCAATTTAAGAAAAAAGTAGGCAGAAAAGCCTATTATACCCCCTGGGATTCGGCTTCAGCAGGGGATAATGGTGTCGGGAGAGCGCCAATTTAGATTACTATATGGCACATAAGCCATTGATTATTCGACATTTAATTGTCATTTAGCGCAATTCCGCCATTGATCGAATTTGCCGGGTTATGAAACAATAACTGCTAAAGTCTGTCTAAGGAACGATAGGGATGATTGATTCAGAGGGCTTTCGCCCGAATGTGGGAATAGTGATTTGCAATCGCCTTGGCCAATTGTTGTGGGCCAAGCGCATTGGTCAAAGCGCGTGGCAGTTCCCTCAGGGAGGCATAAACGCTGACGAATCACTGGAACAGGCACTCTATCGTGAGCTGGATGAAGAAGTCGGCCTGGCCGCCGGCGATGTCAAAATCCTCCATCAAACCAAAGATTGGTTGCGGTACAAACTGCCGAAAAACTTTATTCGCCGTCACACGGATCCAATGTGTATAGGACAGAAGCAGAAGTGGTTTCTGCTTGGGCTTGAGGCCGATGACGCTCGCGTTGAACTGAATAATTCGAGTGAGCCAGAGTTCGACGACTGGCGCTGGGTGAGCTACTGGTATCCGGTCAATCAGGTCATAGAGTTTAAACGTAGTGTCTACCGCCGGGCATTAAAAGAATTGCTGAACCCGCTTAACGACTACGTAGAAAAAAAATAGCAACAGAAACAGCAAGACAGATACCGGTCTCAGGCCGGACCATTCAACCCTGAAATTTAAGTCTGTGTATTTACGCGCAACCATTAGCGCTGAAATCAAATTCAGGATTATTACTGGTTGAACGGATAATGGAATCTATCAGGGTATGCTCGAGCAACTACGCGGAATAGTGCAGGAAGTGAATGCTGCGCAAGACTTACAGTCTGCGTTGGATATCATTGTGCGTCGCGTAAGGGAATCACTCGCTACCGAAGTATGCTCAATTTTCCTTTATGACACCGATCTCAATGCCCATGTCCTGATGGCGTCTGAGGGACTGAATAAGGAAGCTGTTGGGCACGTTAGTCTTGCTGTTGGAGAAGGGCTGGTTGGTCTGGTCGCCAAGCATGCTGAACCGATTAACTTACGGGATGCCTCAACACACCCGAGCTTTCATTATATTCAGGAAACTGGCGAGGAAAGCTTTCACTCCTTTCTCGGTGTTCCGATCATCCACCATCGCAACGTGCTTGGTGTGGTTGTTGTGCAGCATGCACAGCTGCGTGGCTTCGATGAAGGCGAAGAGGCATTTCTGATCACCCTGTCAGCACAATTGGCCGGTGTAATTGCCTCGGCAGAGGCGACTGGCGCAATAGAAGGTGTCAGCCCCTCTGGGCACAAAATCTCAGATACAGTATTCAGTGGTGTATCCGGCGCCTCGGGCGTAGCCATTGGCAAGATCGTTGTAGTGTTCCCTAAGGCCAATCTGTACCAGGTCCCGGTGCGCCGCGCCCGCGATATAGATCAGGAGATTGGTTATTTTACTAGTTCTCTGAATAAGGTACGAGACGACATGCGCAATATGCATGAGCGTCTGGCTGGTCGGGTTGCAGAGGAAGAGAGACAGCTCTTTGATGTCTACCTTCACATGCTTGATGACGATGCCCTGGGTAATGAAGTGGTTGAAAGAATCAGGAGTGGTCATTGGGCACAGGGTGCACTGGCTGAGGTTGCTCGAGAGCACGTGCGCACTTTCGAGATGATGTCTGATGAGTATTTGCGCGAGCGAGCGGTCGACATTAAGGACTTATGCAGCCGCGTCTTGTTCTACCTGCAGCAGGGAGAGCAGGTAGAAACCGAGTATTTCGAAGACACCATCCTAGTTGGTGAAGAAGTCACACCGGCAATGTTGGCCGAAGTATCCAAAAGCAAGCTTAAAGGTATTGTATCGGTAAAGGGGTCAGGAAACTCACATGTAGCAATCCTGGCTCGTACTATGGGTATTCCAACGGTTATGGGGGTTGTTGATTTACCCATCAATCAGTTAGATGGCAGAGAAGTCATCCTCGACGGCTACAAAGGCGAGATCATCGGCAACCCTTCGGATACGGTCCGTACTCGCTATGAGAATACGATCAAGGAACAGGCAGAGCTTATTGCCGACCTTGAAGAGCTGAAGGACTTGCCTTGCATAACTGCCGACGACCATCGCGTCCACCTCTGGGTTAATACTGGCTTGATCGCGGATGTCGCTCGTTCCCTTGATCAGGGCGCTGAGGGTGTAGGCCTGTTTCGAACCGAAGTGCCGTTTCTTCTGAGTGAGCGCTTTCCCAGTGAGCAGGAACAGACCGACATCTATCGTGAGCAGCTGGCGGCGTTTTCACCGATGCCGGTGACCATGCGCACGTTGGACATTGGTGGCGACAAGGCGCTTTCTTATTTTCCCATTGAAGAAGAGAACCCCTTCCTTGGATGGCGAGGGATCAGGGTCACACTCGATCATCCGGAAATTTTCACCGCCCAGATTCGCGCCATGATGCGTGCCAGCATCGGCCTGGAAAACCTGCAGATCATGTTGCCAATGATTAGCAACGTGAACGAAGTGAATTCCTCGATGCAGCTAATTAAAAAAGCTCATCGTGAACTTATTCAGGAAGGCCTGGAGGTCAAATTTCCGCCAGTAGGAGTGATGATCGAGGTGCCGGCTGCGGTGTATCAGACCAGGGCCCTGGCCTCATTGGTTGATTTCGTCTCGGTGGGAAGCAACGACCTGACCCAGTATCTACTCGCGGTGGACAGGAACAATCCGCGCGTCGCCAATCTTTACAGCGCGTTTCATCCAGCAGTCTTACATGCGCTTTATCACGTTGTCAGCGAGGCCCAAAAAGTAGGCAAGCAGGTCAGTATCTGTGGTGAGATGGCAGGTGATCCGGGCGCGGCAGTGCTACTTTTGGCCATGGGTTTCGACGTACTGTCGATGAACGCCGCTACGTTACTGAAAGTAAAGTCTGTTATTCGCAGCGTTAGCCTGGATGCCGCGCAGGATCTGCTCGATCAAGTTATGCAGATGGATGATGCCCAGATGATCCGGAGTGCAGTCGACCTGACTTTATACAACGCTGGTGTAGACCGACTGCTGCGCTCATCCCGCACCAACTAGCTGGTTTAGCCGTGCGCAATCGGCTTGCAGGTAAACAGGAAGTCTTTCAGTTCTTCATCCTTGCAGGCATCTACACGCTGGTTGTACCAGTCAACCGCTTCCAGCTCTTCCATCAAGGACGTGCTGGTGCGGCATGTAGCGGGTTTCATCGGAAAGCTTTGCGATGGGTTCATGGTAGCCTTCATTAGCCATTTTGTGCTCCGGGATTTATTCGTACTCGCCACTTCGATTCAGAATCAGGCTGATTCGATTTGATTGGTTCAGGTGCTGATTGATTCAGGACGGGTCAGCGCTTAGCGGCGGATAGCTTGATAGCAATGCCCTGAATGCTTGTCGAAATGCAGGACGGGCGCGATCCTCATGCATGTACTCCCCGGGCACGACCTGATGTATGCGGCTTATGGAGCCAGCCCATACAATATCGTTCGTTGCAGTTTCCCGAATTTCAATGTCGATGGCTGCGACATAGTTGAGCTCAACATTCATTGCCTCAACACGCATAAAGGGGTCTATAGACTCCTGTTCGCTGGAGAGGTTGATATGGTTGTAGCGTAGCAATATCTGCAGGTCGTTCATGCGATCATTGCGAGTGAGCCCTTTCTCCGCAAAAGCGGCGTCAAATTCAGCAGTCACATATTCTTGAAGAAAGACCGGCATATCCACAGTCCGCACACTGTACTCCTGATATTCACCGTAATTACCTGGACAGCAGACCGTCAGATTAGAGCCTATCTGTGTGCTGTACTGCGCGCAGGAAGCGAGCAGTGCGCTGCAAACTATGGCAAGGGCGAAGCGGATTGTTTTCGTAATTACTCCTGAACATCATAAGATATCTGGCAATCCAAACATCATAACATCAGTGTGGGACAAGGAATTGATTTATGACAAAAGTGGGATACCTCGACGAAACAGCAAGCGTAGGTACCTGATACTAAGTGTTATAGAAAGGCCCGGCCTGCGCAAACTCATAGAAATGCGCCGACGCAGGCTGCCCCTCTTCGTCATAGTTCTGCTCACTGAATTGGATAAGGCCTCCGGCGTGCATCAGCAACGCCGTGGAGCAGCGCGTGCCGTACTCCCGGCTCTCGTTAGAAATAAAGGTTGCGGAAAGCTCGCGCTCCAGCTGCAGCGGGATGCCGGTGGTGGGCAGATTTGAGTCCTTGGCCCGCTGGCGGTCTCTCATCATGTCGATCAGCGAATCTGTAGGTAAGGGCGAATCGGCCAGAATGAGTTGCTGCAGACATTCCCTGCCACGTTGGACCTTAGGCCAGGGGCTGTTCAGTAGACCGTTGGAGAGACCGTAGATTCCTGGCCTCAGGGCCTCAATCAGGTTTTCAAAATTATTGACGTAGCAAAGGGCCTCTCCATCACTCACCAGCAGGTTGAATCCTGCGAACTCATCGAAGTGTTCACGCAGTCTTTCGCAGTATTGTTGAGCAGATTCCTTACTGTTTAGGAAATTCAGGGTTAGCTCGCCACGGGAGCGGGGTTTTCGCTCTGGCTGGGAAGGATCGCGAATGTTCGTTACAGCGGCAAAACGGCCAGCGCGGTTAATGCCCAACCAGGTACCACCAGCCACCAGGTCTCTGCCGGCGAGAATTTGCGGATAGTCCGGCTGCCAAAACTGCGCATGGGCAGTCGCGCGCCCAAAAAGCTCATCCCGATTGGCCGCCAAGACAAGTGGATAAGCTGGATCAGCCCTATGGGCAAAAATAATTAGACACATATATTGAAAGTCATCCTTGAATCGGGAAATGTTATCCTCAAAAGCCCGTTGATTGAAACAATCTTGATATACTTGCGCTATTGCATGTCTATTCTCAGGTTGCCTGCACTTCAGATGCTTACCTATCCCCAATTCGATCCCGTTGCCATTTCACTGGGCCCTCTCAGTATTCACTGGTATGGCATCATGTATATCGTCGCCTTTGGCGGGGCCTGGTTCCTCGCCAGTTACCGTGCGCGTCAATCGGCAGACCAGTGGACGGCGGAACAAATTTCAGACCTGGTGTTTTACGGGGCCCTGGGGGCCGTGATCGGGGGCCGTGTGGGATCGGTCCTGTTTTATAACTTCGGGCGCTTCATTGATGACCCGATCTGGTTGTTCCGGGTTTGGGAAGGAGGCATGTCATTCCACGGGGGGTTCCTGGGCGTGCTCTTCGCCCTGTTCCTCTACACTCGTCATATCAAGAAGGATTACTGGACCACCATCGATTTTATCGCCCCCTTCGTGCCTTTTGGTTTGGGAGCGGGCCGCATCGGGAATTTCATCGGTGGTGAGCTATGGGGAAAGCCCACTGACGTTGCCTGGGGCATGGTGTTTCCTCATGTCGATCAGCTGGCAAGGCACCCTTCACAGCTTTATGAATTCGCCCTGGAAGGTGCCGCGCTGTTTGTGATCGTCTGGTTCTTTTCTGCCAAGCCTAGGCCTAAATTCGCCGTAGCCGGCGTATTTGCGCTGGGCTATGGCTGCTTCAGATTCTTTATAGAGTTCTTTCGTGAGCCTGATTCCCATCTCGGCTATCTCGCTTTCGACTGGCTGACCATGGGGCAGGTATTATCCTTACCGCTGATCGCCGGGGGGCTGCTGTTTCTGCTTTTGGCCTATGGCCGCCCCAACAAGCTGGCAACAAACTAGTCCATAGGAGCTCCTGACCATGCACCAGTATCTGGAACTTTGCCAACGCATCATCGATGAAGGCGTGTGGATTGAAAATCAGCGCACGGGTAAGAAGTGCCTGACAGTGATCAATGCGGACTTGAATTACGACGTTGCAGCTAACAAGTTTCCCATTATCACCACTCGAAAGAGTTACTGGAAAGCGGCTATCGCGGAGTTGCTTGGGTATATTCGAGGCTATGACAATGCGGCTGATTTTCGAAAACTGGGCACGAAATCCTGGGATGCCAATGCCAACCTGAACGAAGCCTGGCTCAACAACCCAGTCCGCAAAGGTGAGGACGACATGGGCCGGGTTTATGGCGTGCAGGGCAGGAACTGGCGCAAGCCTGATGGCGAGACGGTAGATCAGCTGCGCAAGATTGTCGATAACCTGAACAAGGGGTTGGATGACAGGGGTGAAATACTCACTTTCTATAATCCCGGTGAATTTGATGCGGGCTGTTTAAGGCCTTGCATGCATACTCACAATTTTTCGCTGCTGGCAGACACACTCTACCTGACCAGCTACCAGCGCTCCTGCGATGTACCGCTAGGGCTTAATTTCAATCAAATTCAGGTGTTTACTTTGTTGGCCCTGATGGCCCAGATTACCGGCAAGACTCCCGGCATGGCTTACCACAAGATTGTTAATGCCCACATTTACGAGGACCAGCTGGAGCTGATGCGTTCGGTTCAATTGAAACGCGATCCATTTGATCCGCCAGAACTTAAAATCAATCCCGACATTAAGACACTCGAGGACATTGAAACCTGGGTGACGCTGGATGACTTTGAAGTAGTCGGCTATCAACACCACGACCCTATCGCCTATCCGTTTTCAGTTTAGCAATCGGGTAGTCCATCTAACATACAGAATTAAGCCCTCAGCATGAAACTTTCCCTGATCTGCGCAATGGCTAGTAATGGCATTATTGGGCGCAATAACGGTCTGCCATGGCACTTGCCGGAAGACCTGAGATACTTCAAGGCTACAACTATGGGCCATTCCATAATCATGGGCAGGAAAACCTGGGAATCCATTGGTCGACCTTTACCCGGACGCACCAGCATAGTCGTTACCAGGGATGCGGATTATGTGGCTGAAGGGGCAAAGGTCGTGCATTCCATGCAAGACGCTCTGCGGCTGGCGGAATCAATTGCGGTAATTGATGGGACTGAACAGGCGTTTGTAATCGGGGGCGCTGCGCTGTACGCCACGGCCATGCCAATCGCTGATCGCTTTCACCTCACGCGCGTCCATGCAGAGGTGGAAGGCGATACAGTGCTTTCAGGTTTCGACGAGTCCGAATGGAGAGAAGTTGCGCGGGATGATTTCCAGCGTAACAAAGCTAACCCCTTCGACTACAGTATCTGTATTCTGGAAAAGCACACTTAGCTGCCGAGTGTTTTTGTGAACACTTTTGATTTGCGTTGGTAGTTGTACAGTTCCTGTCGCGCCTGCGGTAGTTCGTTGACTGAAATTTCGGCGAAACCCCGCTCCATGAAAAAGTGGGAAGCCACTGTAGTCAGGGCATAAACTGTTGCTACTTTCATTTGGCGCGCCTGCTTCTCAAGCGCGAGCAACAGGCGCTCACCCAAGGTACTCTTTTGATAGTTAGGATGAATGGCGATACAGGCAATTTCCGCCGCGTCGCCACTCAGTGGATACAAGGCTGCACAACCGATGATGGTTTCTTCCAGTTCGATTACGATGAAGTTTTCGATTTCTATTTCCAATAACTCCCGTGAACGAGCCACCAGGGTGCCCGCTTGTTCCAATGGTTGTATCAGGTTGAGGATGCCACCGACATCTTCAATAGTTGCTGACCTTAATTCATCCAGACTGTCTCTGCTCAGGAGACTGCCGTGGCCGTCACGAGTGAACAATTCCTGTAGCAGGGCACCGTTCTCCTTATAGCTGATGAAGTGACAGCGATGAATGCCTTGCTCATAGGCTCGCAACGCGGCCTCGAGTGTGTTGGCCTGAGCCACAGACTCTTCATCTAAAGATTGTGAAAGACTGACAAGGTGTTTGCGCGCACTGCTGGCGCTGAGCGCTGAGATCAATTGCTGTTTGTCGTCAACAATGCCTGGCGTTGGCATAAATTGAATGAGCTTCTCGGCGTTGAGCGCAATCGCTAATTCCGTTGCGACTTCCTCCGCGGCGAGATTAAAGATCTCCCCTGTGACTGAATACCCAAGGTTCGATACCAGCACGATTTGCTTGCCTGTTAGCAAGTGCTTTATTGCCTCGGTATCAACTCTTCTTACCTTGCCGCTGTAGTGAAAATCGACCCCATCGATTACCCCGATCGGCTGGGCAGTAACGAAATTGCCCTGACAGACATTGATATTCGCTCCATGCATAGGTGAGGTGCTCAGCCCCATTGAAAAATGGGCCTGTAGCTCAAGGCCGAGACAACCCACCGCATGCTTTATAGTCTGCATATGGCTAGCCTCGGTCACCCGCAGCGCACCTTGATAGCTACTTTCAATGCCCTCGGCCTCGAGTGCTGCGCTAATCTGGGGACGCGCACCATGAACCAGGACCAGCTTTACATCGAGGCTATGCAACAGAGCGAGGTCGTGCACGATATTGGCAAAATTAGGACTGGCCAGAGCGTCGCCGCTTAAGTAAACGACAAAGACTTTGCCTCGGTGGGCATTGATATAGGCCGTCGATGCCCTAAACCATTGGATGAGTTCTTGATCTTCTAGCATGGGGATTCAGCTCGGTTCGCAGTATTTCACGATGAGTTTTTGCATGACATCGATGGCCGGCTCCAGCATGTCCATAGAAACATATTCATCGGGCTGGTGTGCCTGGTCAATATTTCCGGGACCCATAATAATGGTGTCCATACCGAGTTGCTGAAGAAACGGCCCCTCGGTGCCGAAGCCGACGCTAATGCCCGCATGTCCAGTGAGGTTCTCTGCAGTCTCCAGCAGTTCGCTATTCTCTTCAGCGAAAAAAGCCGGTACGCCATTAAACAGTACGGCATGTTCGAATTCGATACCAAGTGGATCGACGATAGTGTGTACCCGCTTGCGAATATCAGCGCGAACTTCTTCCAGGTGCATACCCGGCATGAGACGCATATCGAACTGCAGATTGCAGTGTCCGCAAATTCGGTTGGGATTATCACCACCATGAATGCTGCCCAGATTCAGAGTCGGATAAGGAATGTCAAACAGACTGCTCTGATAGCGTGACTTGAGTTCCTCCCGGTAGCGCATGAGATCAGAAATCACGGTGTGCATGGCCTCCATGGCATTATTACCGAGGCTCGGGTCGGATGAGTGGCCGCTCTGACCCAGCAGCCGAATTTCATCCATCATCATGCCTTTGTGCGCCATGACAGGTTTGAGCCCGGTGGGCTCACCAATCACCGCGGCCCTGGCTCGTGGCCGCCCCAACTCGGCAATCGTGCGGGCACCTTCCATGGAAGTTTCTTCATCTGCGGTCGCCAGGATAATCAATGGCTGTTTGAATGCCTTGGCATCCAGCGCTTCAATGGCACTCATCACAACGGGAAAGAAGCCCTTCATGTCGGTAACGCCAAGACCGTAAAGGCGATTATCTTTCTCGGTCAGGGAGAAAGGATCTACTGACCAAAGTTCTTTATCGAAAGGTACAGTATCAGTATGCCCGGCCATAACGAGACCGCCTGGGCCGGTACCTCTGCTTGCAATGAGATTTACCTTGCCAGCCTGCTTGCACGGTACTATTTCACAGCTGAATCCCAGATTAGCGAACTGCTCTGCAAGGTAGTCGATAATTCCCTGGTTACTCATGTCCAGCTCAGGCGCTGTTGAGCTGACGCTTGGTACTCGAACTACATCATCGAGTCGTTGCAGCAGCCGGGAACTGAGGTTTGACATGGGTAATTTCGCTCAATTGAAATCAGGATGGTGCGGACTGCTTTGCTATCATGTCAGTTTTGGCCGCCATGATGAAATCGTTTACGTGAAGTCCGTTGATTTGATGCGTCCACCAGTAGACTGTAACCTTGCCCCATTCTGTCATGATGCTCGGGTGGTGGTCTTCGCGTTCGGATAGGCTGGCTATCTTATAAGTAAAATTGAAGGCATCGGTGAATTCTACAAAGAAAAACTCCCTGATCAGTTTTTCTACGCCATCGTGGAATTCTTTTTTCCATCCCGGCACGCTGATTAACAAGTCGTTGGCTTCTTCCTCGGTGACCACGGGCGCACCCAAACCGCAGGGTTCGCAGCGTCTTTTATAAAGTTTTTCCATAGCCTTTTCCCGGTGTTACTAATTCTGTCAATGCTGGAAATACTGCCACTAATCGGGCGAAGAAATAATGCGATGTTTACTCGATAAACTCCTCAAGCAAACTATTGAGAACGCGGTACCCGTGTTCAGTCGCGCGCACTCTGCCGTTATTCACATTTAACAGCTCTAGCGAGGCGAGATATTCTACCCGCTTTCCTATCTGGCTAAAAGTGACGCCAGTGCGGGTCTCGAATTCCTGTATGCTGAATCCGTTCACCAAACGCAAGCCATTAAGCAGGAATTCCAGGGCCCGATCCTCTGGCGCTACTTCCGTCGACTCTGCAGTTCTCAAGAGTTGGCTGGCGAGATAGTGATCAGGTTGCTTTTTCTTGCGCGTGCGCAGGATGAGATTGTTATCAGGCTGGGTGAGCTTGCCATGGGCGCCGGCGCCAATTCCCAGGTAATCCCCAAATAGCCAGTAGTTAAGATTGTGTCGCGACTCTCTTCCCGGCTGGCAGAAGGCAGAGACTTCATAGCGTCCGTATCCCCGGGATTCGAGCAGCTGCTGTCCTCGCTGATGGATAGTATCGAGCAGACCCTCTGCTGGCAGAGCCGGTGGTTTGGAGAAGAACTCCGTGTTTGGTTCTATGGTGAGCTGGTACCAGCTAAGATGAGGCGGCTCGAAGTTCAGGGCCGTTTCAATATCGTCAAGGGCCTCGTCTTCAGTCTGGCCTGGCAAGCCATGCATGAGGTCAAGATTAAAATTGTCAAACCCTGCCGCAGTGCAATACTCGATGGCGCGTCGGGCATCATTGCCGGAGTGTATGCGCCCAAGGGTTTTCAGATGCGCCTCGTTAAAGCTCTGCACACCAATGGACAGGCGGTTGATACCGGCCGCGCGATACTCAAGAAATCTCTTGGCCTCCGCGGTGCCGGGGTTAGCCTCAAGCGTTATCTCAGCCGCGGATTCAAGGCCAAACACGGCATCAATATGTGAGAGCAAGCGCTCATAGGCAGCTGCGCTTAGCAAACTCGGTGTGCCACCACCGATGAATATCGAGCTAATACCTGAAGAAGATTGTCCGAGGCGGGCAGCCTCTAACTCAAAATCCTGGCAGAGCGCGTCAACGTATGCCTGTTCAGGTATATCGGATTTGACGGCATGGGAATTGAAGTCGCAATAGGGGCATTTGCGAATACACCAGGGCACATGCACATATAGGCTTAAGGGGGGTTGTTCCAGCATGCCAACAGTCTTTGTAGTGCCTGGCCGCGATGGCTGATGGCGTTTTTCACCTCGGCCGCTAACTCGGCCGACGCGCATTGATGGGTGGGAACATAGAACAATGGATCATAGCCGAAACCGTTTTCTCCCTGCTCTTCAAACAGGATGCGACCTTCCCAGGTTCCCTGGCAAATCAGCGGCATGGGGTCCTGCGCATGTCGCAAGTAAACAATCACACACTGAAAGCGTGCAGTTCGCTTGGGTTCAGGGATTTCAGAGAGCTCTTCAAGCAGTTTTACATTGTTGGCAGGGTCAGCTTCTGCTCCGCTTTTGCCGGAGAATCTCGCAGAATAAATGCCAGGTCTCCCATTTAGTGCGTCTACCTCGATACCAGAGTCATCGGCGATGCTTGGCAGCCCAGTTACCTCACAGGCATGGCGTGCTTTGATAATTGCATTCTCCACAAAGCTCAAACCAGTCTCATCGGCATCACTCACCTTAAAATCTGACTGGGGAATCAAGTTGACATCTTTCGCAGCGAGGATGTTCTGCAGTTCTTTGAGCTTGCCTTTGTTGCTGCTCGCCAACACGACTTTTCTCGCTGTCATCCGCTCATTTCTCAAGCTCTCAATCTCGGGTGATGTGGTAGATGGCGATTTCGCCCAAGAAGTTTGGCCAGGCCCTCATGGCCCAGTTACCCTGGTGCTGAGAATCCACTACCGTGCGGGTAAGAATTTTAATGTTGTTCTCCCGGCACAGGGCATCGAAGTCTGTTACCGTGCAGAAATGAATATTAGGCGTGTCATACCATTCATTTGGCATGAATTTGCTCACCGGCATGCGGCCCCGAAGCGCCAGGTAGAGGCGGCTTTTCCAGTTGCCGAAGTTAGGAAATGTCACGATGCCATATTTGCCGACCCTGAGCATCTCGTTAATCAGTATATGGGGATTGCTCAGTGCCTGCAGCGTTTGCGCCAATAGCACAGTGTCAAAGCTGTCAGGCTGGAAATTGCCCAATCCCTCATCCATATTTTGTTCGATCACGTTGACGCCGTTGGCGATGCACCGCTCGATATTGCCCTCGTCAATTTCCAGGCCAATGGAGGTGACATTCTTCGACGTATTGAGATAGTGCAGCAGGCTGCCGTCACCACAACCCAGGTCGAGCACGCGGCTACCTGGCTGGATCCACTGCTGGATAATTTCCAGATCAGGACGCATCGGCGGACCCCTCTGCGTGAACCCGTTTGAGGTAAGCGGATAGCGCATTGATATAACGGGGAATAGGTAACAGGAACGCGTCGTGTCCCTGATCTGCTTCGATCTCCAGGTAAGTGACTTCCTTGCCGGCCTTCAGCAGATCATTGACTATCTCGCGGGATCGTTCCGGTGGAAAACGCCAGTCCGTGGTGAATGACATCAGCAAGAATTTGCAGTTCGCCTTCTTGAAGGCCGCACTGAAGTCACCCTCGTAATCCACGGAAGGGTCAAAATAATCCAATGCCTTGGTCATTAGCAGGTAGGTGTTGGCATCAAAGTTTTCAGAAAAGCGTTCTCCTTGATAATGCAGATAACTCTCAACCTGAAAATCCACATTGAAACCAAAACTGAGCTTGCCGGTGCGCAGGTCCCGACCGAAGTTAGCACCGGTACTATCTAGGTCGGTAATAGTACGCCCGAATTTCTCGCGCATGGCGCTGTCCGACAGGTAGGTAATGTGACCGACCATCCGCGCTAGCATTAGTCCTTGCTTGGGGTAGGTGCCTGCTTCCAGGTATCGACCCTCATGAAAGTTAGGGTCATTAACTATCGAGTGCCGGGCTACTTCATTAAAGGCGATATTCTGGGCGGAGAGTTTGGGCGCCGCTGCGATGCAGACGGCGTGGCGCAAACGCTCAGGGAAGCTTATTGCCCAGCGCAATACCTGCATGCCGCCCAGACTTCCTCCAACCACTGCGGCCCATTGGCTAATCCCCAGATGGTCCATCAGCATAACCTGGCTTCCTACCCAATCGCGCACCGTCACTACAGGAAAGTCGGGCCCGTAATACTTGCCGGTCTCGGGATTGATGCTGGCAGGGCCGGTGCTGCCGGCGCACCCTCCAAGGTTATTCAGTGAGACTACAAAGAACAGATTGGTATCAATCGGTTTACCAGGACCAATGCAACTGTCCCACCATCCGGGCTTGTCATCCTCTTCATCGTGGTATCCCGCAGCATGGTGGTCGCCACTCAAGGCATGACAAATCAGGATAGCGTTGGATTTATCGGTATTCAATTCACCATAAGTCTCAATCATCAGGTCAAATTCTGACAGCACATTACCGCTGCGCAGGGACAGCTCTTCATCGAAATGAATGCACTGCGGCGTGACGATGCCAACTGAGTCTGAGGGTATGGTATTAGACATGGGGCTATTTATTTCCAGTGCATTCCCGCACTTCTTTTGTAACTGGCCGGACGCATACGCATAGAGTCAGATGATTCAGCACAGTGCCGCAGTAATTCTATTCGGCTGCAGCATCCTTTAGCGTGTACAGGCTTTCGAAACCTGGCTTGGTTACTCACCTAAATGCCGATTACGACGGCGGCGATCTGTTCGCTAATTCCAAAAGTTTCTATCAATAAGTTCTGGATCAGACCAATGATGATGAAAATGAAAATAGGTGAAAAATCGAGCCCACCCATGGGAGGCACAACTTTTCTCACGGGTCCCATTACCGGTTCGGTGAGCTGCCAGATTAACCGCAGAATCGGATGAGGGTTCATGTTGCCGGAGAAAAGCATCACGAAGGACATGATGATTGAGCCAATGATGGCGTAATAATAAATATTTACGATGAAATAAATCACACCGACAAACGCCCAGGTAACAATAAATCCTGCAGAAGGAATACTACCGCCATAGAGAATAATCAGAACACAGATCGCTATCGCCTCAATGACGATGGCCAGAATCAGGGTTGAAAAATCGATGCCGCGATAACCTGGGATAACCTTGCGTAAAATTCTGACCAAGGGGTCAGTCGCTCTAACCACTGCTTGAGAAACCGGATTGTAGAAGTCCGCCTTTGCAATCTGCAGCAGAAACCGCAGCAACACCGCCAACAAATAGAGGCCACCCAGGGTATTGATGATGAGAGCCGCGGAACTTCCAAATACACCCATGATATTTCTCTTACCTGTTTTGTCTTTACTTAGACGCCTGATGCACAAGCGCGCTTAAACTAATTATTTTACCGACCTGACGGCTACTCTTTCGCAAGCTCTTCTGACCGGTCCCGGGCAGCTTGCAGTGACTCTTTCACCAGTTGTCTGAGACCGCCTGATTCAAATGTCAGGATTGCTTGTTCAGTGGTGCCCCCAGGGGAAGTCACCTTACGGCGCAACTCGGCCACGTCATCAGCGCTGCTATTTGCCAGCTCACAGGCACCGATTGCGGTTTGCTGGCATAGTGTTCGGGCAACCCCAGGCGCCAAACCTAGTTCCAGTGCCGCCTCCTGCATCGCCTCCATGAAGAGGAAATAATAGGCTGGTCCACTACCCGATACCGCGGTGACTGCATCGATTTCAGACTCGCTATCAACCCAAACGCTCAAGCCTACGGCGTTCATGAGTTCAGTAGCGATCTCTCGATGCTGCTCGCTGGCATGGGCGTTAGCATAGAGCCCCGTCGCACCCTTGCCGATGAGGGCTGGCGTATTCGGCATGCTGCGCACAATGGCAACGTCGTTTCCCAGCCATGCCGCCAAATTATCCAACGTGACCCCGGCAGCAACCGACACAACCAGCGGCCGATTCGTGCCCAGCGAAAAGCCTTCACACACTGCCTTCAAGATCTGTGGCTTGACAGCAAGCACCAATACGTCGGCGCTGTCGGCTAGCTCCTGATTGGAAGCAATCCGAATTCCACTGTCCCGCTGGAGCTGTTGCAGCTTCTCTGTATCTATATCGGAAGCGGCTATGGAGTCTCTACCAAATCCTTTGGCCAGCAGACCTTTTATGAGGCTGCTTGCCATGTTGCCAGCGCCGATGAATCCAATGCTTGGGTTGTTCAAACTGTCTCCCTGACTATGCAGACGGGGCTCGCGAAGAGGGGATATTTTAGCGCATTAGGCGTGGCAGGGATAATTTCGCTTTCCCTATCAGACCAGGCGTATTCAAGACTGGCGGGGACCAAAAAGCGCGGTGCCCAGTCGTATCATCGTTGAGCCCTCGGCAATGGCAGCGGCATAGTCATTCGACATGCCCATGGAAAGCGTATCCATGTCAGGATGGCTCGTCTGCAGCGACTGGAAGAGGTGGGCCAGGACGCTAAAGGCCCGATGCTGTGCAGCCTCATCATCAGTCGCTGCGGGAATTGCCATGAGTCCCCGCAGGGTCAAATTCGGGAGTTCAGCGATCTGCTGGCATAGCTCGGACGCCGCACTGGACGTGGTTCCGGACTTGCTCTCCTCTGCCGACAGGTTGACCTGCACACAGACATTTAGAGGCCCCTGGTCGGCTGGGCGCTGGTCGTTCAAGCGTTTCGCAATCTTGGCGCGATCCACACTGTGAACCCAATCAAACGTTTCGGCTATGCCGCGGGTTTTGTTCGACTGAATCGGTCCAATAAAATGCCAGACCAACTGCGTGATATCAGCCAGCTCCTGTTTTTTATCAAGCGCTTCCTGCAGGTAATTCTCGCCAATATTTACCACGCCGGCGGCAGCGGCCTCACGAATCTTGGCAATGGATTGCCGTTTACTCACGGCGAGCAGGCTGACGGCACCTTCGGGTCGGCCGTATTCTTGCTCAAGTGCGCGTATTCTCTGGCTTGCGGCGCGAATGTTTTCTGTTACATCGATCACGTTTTCACCGGCTTATCCCGATTGCCGGGTCTGGGATATTGACTGAAGGAGGGATACTATAGGCGACAGTGTTCATATTGGCCAGCCGCAGGAAACTGTTGCTGCTCGCGAACTGCAGCTCGCAGCCAGGGAGTTGTGACCCAGGCTTCACTATCACGATGCCGGACACTGCGCATAAATTCTTATAGCTATGATTATGGGTATAGCTAGAGGAACAACGAAATCAAAAATTCGCGTTATAGGTAAGGCTATGGATATTACAGAACTACTTGGTTTTAGTGTGAAGCAGGGTGCGTCTGATTTACACATCACCGCCGGCATGCCGCCATTGATTCGTGTGGATGGAGATATCCGCAGGATCAACGTTCCGGAAATGAACCACAAAGAAGTGCACGCGCTCATTTATGAAATCATGAATGACAAGCAGCGCAAGGACTATGAAGAGTTTCTCGAAACTGACTTTTCCTTTGAAGTACCCAACCTTGCCCGTTTTCGTGTTAACGCATTCGTTCAGAATCGCGGCGCAGCAGCTGTATTTCGTACTATTCCCTCCAAAGTTCTATCCATGGAACAGCTTGGCATGGGCGAGGTGTTTCGTCAGATCTCTGATGTGCCGCGCGGCCTGGTTGCGGTTACCGGTCCCACTGGTTCCGGCAAGAGTACAACGCTTGCTGCCATGGTTGATTACATCAACGACAACAAGTACGAGCATATTCTGACGATTGAGGATCCAATCGAATTTGTGCACCAGAGCAAGAAATGCCTGGTTAACCAGCGCTAGGTGCACCGGGATACCCATGGCTTTAATGAAGCCCTGCGCTCGGCACTGCGTGAAGACCCCGACATTATTCTTGTTGGTGAGTTGCGTGACCTGGAAACTATCCGACTGGCACTGACCGCGGCAGAGACTGGGCACTTGGTTTTTGGAACACTGCATACAACATCAGCGGCCAAGACGATTGACCGTGTGATTGACGTGTTTCCAGCGGCAGAAAAAGACATGGTTCGTTCCATGTTGTCGGAATCCTTGCAGGCAGTAATCTCCCAAACTCTGCTGAAGAAACCGGGCGGCGGCCGGGTCGCAGCCCATGAAATCATGATCGGTACACCGGCGATTCGAAACCTTATTCGTGAGGATAAGGTTGCGCAGATGTACTCCGCTATTCAGACTGGCGCCGGTTCAGGCATGCAGACCCTCGATCAGAGTCTTAAAGACCTGTTGGCAAAAGGTATGGTGACGCGGGAAGATGCGAAGCTGAAAGCCAAGATGCCTGAAAACTTCTAAAGCTGTATTTTTCGTAACCGGCGCTGCTTGATTCGGGCAGTGCTGGTTACTTGATATTTTCGACCTGCCGCTTGAATTCTGAAAACCAGTTTTCCAGGATAATCTGCGCGGCTATGTCATCAATACCAGATTTCTTGGTCATACTTCCCGACTCTTCCATGACTTGTTCGATGGCAGCCCTTGAGGACAAGCGTTCATCCATCCCGTAACAGGGCTTATGGAACCGTCCATTCAGTCTGTTGCCGAATTTGACTGCTCGCCTTAGCAATTCGCTTTCGGTGCCGTCCAGATTATAGGGCAAGCCAATCACCAACACGTCTGGACTCCATTCAGCAATTACGCTGCCTACCTGTTCCCAGTCAGGAATTCCATCGTTAGCCTTGAGCACGCACACTGGCCGCGCTGTGCCTGAAATGCTTTGACCGAATGCGACGCCAATGCGTTGAGTACCGAAGTCGAAAGACAGGGCAGCCAGTGGTTTTGTTGTGCGACTAGGGAAAGATTCGAGCGCCATAAGAGGTTACGAATGACCGGCTTCCGGAGAAATTTGCTGAAGGTCTATGCCTAACGCAGCGGCGGCTTCATGCGCTTTGCCCGCATAGTCGTTGGAGAAGATAAGTTCACTGCTGGCGGGCGCGGTAAGCCAGGCATTTTCGCCGATCTCTCGTTCCAGTTGGCCAGCCTCCCACCCTGCGCAGCCCAGTGCCACCAAGTAATTATTTGGGCCGGCGCCTTTAGCAATATCTTGTAGTATTGTTTTCGAAGTACATACTGAAATCTCTGGTGTAACGGTGACGGAAGACTCCCAGTTCTCACCCGCATCATGAATGATGAAGCCTTTATCGCGTTCGACCGGACCGCCTGCGAGCACGTGCTGCTCTCGAAACGGACCCTCAGCGACCGCGCATTCAATATCCAATTCATCAAATATGTCTGAGATACAGGCCAGCAGTGGTTTGTTGATGACTATGCCGAGAGCGCCCTGCTCATTGTGTTTCCAGAGATAAGTCACTGTGTTGGCAAAGTAGGAGTCCAGCATCTGCGGCATCGCGATCAGAAACTGGTTTTCGAGGTAATGCGATTGAGTGTTGTCACTCATAAGCGGGCTGGATCGGGGCTATGGCTAGATTTTAATAACTGGTGAGGGAATTGCCCTCGTGGAAACGAAAAGTTCGAATGATTTCCAGTATATCAGCTTCCGTGCGTAATTCATCGGGGAAAGGCTCAAAAGGCGCAGCGAGATTGACGATATTGAGAGCGGCCTGATCTAACACAGTATGGCCGGAGGATTGCAAGATTCTTACCTCGTTTATGCGCCCGGTTGGTTGTAGGGCGACCAGCATTCTGACATTGCCATACATCTGCATTCGGCGCGCCTCGTCTGGATAATTTATGTTGCCTACTGCTTCGATGCGGCGGCGCCAGTTGTCCAAGTAAAGTGCGTCATGGCTCTTTTTTGTCGATGCCGAAGAAATCGTGTATTTCCGAGGTCGCCTTGCATAGGTCTGTCTCTTTAAGTCCAGCTGCGCTTGCAGGCTTGCGATTGCAAGGCTGAGTTCGTCAGGTGCGACCTCATCCGCTACCGGTTGTTCATCTTCCGGCTCTAGCAATTCCCGTTGTTGCGCGATACCGTCATCGTCCTGCAGCGCAGTAATGACCGCTGTATCCTGTTGCTGCAGTTCAGTGACGATATTAGGCGCCTTGGGTACTGGCAATACCTCGTTGATATTGTCCGCGTTGAAGTCGGATTCGAAGGGCGTGCTGGGCGCTGCGGCCTGATCCAATACACCGCTGCCTATCTGGTTCTCCTGAGCGAGGAAATCCGCATCTTCAGGCGCAATTTCGCTGCGGTATTGTGCCATGGTGATTTCAAGCGCGGGCTCACTGTTGAGTTCTTCAAAATAGGTGAAACCGACACCAAGGATTATGATGGCGTGAACGCAGGCCGAGAGAAACACAGTAAAGCCGAATCTCTCTCGGGAAAGCTCTTCATCTACTGCAGTCAATCGCGTTCCCCGGTTATGCAGCGGCGAGTTTTTCTTCGATCTTGAGCATCAGGTCACCAGCGATGTCCAGATCAAAGGCCGCATCGATCTCCCTGATGCAGGTAGGGCTGGTCACATTGATCTCGGTCAGATAGTCGCCAATCACATCAATTCCCACAAACAATAGACCCTTTTCTTTGAGGAAGGGGGCGATCTGGTCACAAATCCAGCGATCTCTTTTGCTCAAAGGCTGGGCAACACCGCTCCCGCCTGCGGCCAGATTGCCACGGTTTTCACCAATCGCAGGTATCCGAGCCAGGGCATAATCAACAGGTTCTCCATCAATCATGAGTATTCTTTTATCACCATCGACTATTTCGGGTATGAAGCGCTGCGCCATGATCTGACGCTCACCTTGCAGGGTGAGCGTTTCGATGATCACACTAAGATTGGCGTCGCCCCGCTTAACACGAAAGATTGACGTTCCTCCCATACCATCGAGAGGTTTATATATAACGTCTTCGTGCTCCCTATAGAAAGCCTTTAGCATTTCTGCGTCTGCTGAGACAAGAACCGGCGGGCAACATTGCGGGAACTGGGTCGCAAAAATCTTTTCATTGCAGTCCCGCAGACTCTGGGGATTATTAACGATTAGCGTCCCCTCACGGTGCGCTTGCTCGAGTAAATAAGTGGAGTAAATGTAATCGAGGTCAAAAGGCGGATCCTTGCGCATAAGAATTACATCGAGCTCAGAAAGCGGCTTATCGCCGGATTCGCCGAGTGTAAACCAGCTCTGCGGGTCATCTCTTACCTCCAAGGAGGTCATGTTGGCGCGGCTGATTCCCTGTGCTGAATAGAGATCCTTCTGCTGCATGTAGTGAATAGTCCAGCCTTTTCGCTGCGCAGCCAACAACATGGCGAGTGTGGTGTCTTTTTTTACGGTGATGGATTCGATGGGGTCCATCACAACGCCAAGGTTTAAGGTCATAACTTCTCTCTTGCTGCTTTGGGCACGGGATGTTGTGCTGAATAGTTGGTTTTGCGCTCGTGCGGGGCAATACAGCGACGGAGGCTGTTTTCACCGCCAGATAATATCCCAGTTTGCCAAGGATGGCGACGGTGAGCCGCTCAGGTATTTTCCGAGATGCAGGTGAATCGGTTTATAATGGGCGTTTTACTCACGGGCAGGAATTTCCATTGAAATCACTGGGCTTTATCTGGGGCATTGTCGGCGTGCTGTTGCTGCTTTGTTTTGCATTGTATCGACTGGCACCCTTGGCATTCGAGTTGGCAGATATTGAGCTTAGTGTCCTGCATTGGGCGGCACTGGGTTTCAGTGTTGTCTATATGGCCTACGCGGAAGGCTATAAGGGCTTCCATAAAGGGTTTGCACCCAGAGTCGTTGTGCGTGCGTCTTTCTTGGGGAACAACCCAAGGCCGTTGCATATCCTGTTGGCGCCGCTGTTTTGCATGGGCTATATACACGCAACTCGAAAGCGCCAGCTGCTTTCTATTGGCCTGACCCTGATGATTATTTGCTTCATCTTTCTCGCACGAACCTTGGCACAACCCTGGCGTGGCATATTGGACGCAGGCGTCGTCGTAGGGCTCGGCATTGGCGTACTGTCGATCTGCTACTTTCTCGCTCTGGCTAGATTCAGGCCTGAGTCTCTCACTATGTCCCCTGAAGTACCCGGACAAATAGTGGAGCCGGAACAGTCTCAGCAATCTCCGGAGGCCGTGGAGCCAGTGGAGATTTCCCCGCCATGACTGAAGCGGTAGAGGCAGTTGATAACAATTGCCTGGCGGTTGTAGTGACCTACAACCCGGACATTACCGCTTTGCTCAAGCTGCTGGGCCAGCTCAACAAGGAAACCAAATTCATCGTAATCGACAATGGTACGCCGAGAATTGACGAACTGGCGGAATCCATTGAGGTGTATGAAAGATGTCTTGAGCTGCGCAAACTGGGCGAAAACCAGGGCCTGGCCAGGGCACTGAATATCGGCATTCAGGCGGCCCGGGAGTCGGATTGCGATTATGTCTTCCTGTTCGATCAGGACAGCAGCCTCTGTGACCTGTTTGTGGAGCGTATGATCGATGGCTACAGATCAGCGGAGGCACAAAGTGAGAAAGGCGTCGCTGCAGTTGGGCCCAGGATTATTAATCCGCAAACCATGCGCCAGACTCCCTTCAAACTCTTTAATCGATTGATGCTGCGCTCTGATCGTGCCTTCAAGGGTTCTCCTACCCATTTCATGGCAGATTTTCTGATTACTTCGGGCACTTTGCTGGCGCTCAAACATGTCGCAGCTATCGGGGATATGAAAGAAAGCTATTTCATCGACAATGTGGATCTGGAATGGTGTTTTCGTGCCAAGTCTTTCGGCTTTGATCTCATCGGCACCGACTCGGCAGTGCTCTACCACGCCATTGGCGAGCGCAGCCAGGATCCGTTGGTACGGGCTGGGATTATGGCGCAACACAACCCGGCGAGGACTTACTATTCCAGTAGAAATCGCACCCACCTTTATAGCATGAAGTATTCTCCGGTGGGTTGGAAGATGCGTGATCGCGCCCGTTTCCTGATCAAGGCCGCGTGGCTGTTGATTTCTTCTCATAATCGTCGGCAGTACTGGCAGAACATTCGTTCTGGAATCCGCGATGCCAAGTCGCTGAGTTAACTCCTATGGTATCTCTTCCTCGTCTCGCAATCTTGCTATCCACCTACAATGGTGAAGAATTTCTCGATGAGCAATTGGATTCCATCCTGGATCAAAGCGTGAAAGATATTGTGATTGTCGTCCGCGACGATGGCTCAAGTGATGAGACCACTGCTGTTTTAGCGCGATACGAAAAGAAGTATTCCGAAAAGTTTTGTCTATTGCCCTCGGATAATCAGAACCTTGGAGCGAAAGGCAGTTTTGCGTGCTTGATGCGATATGTTCTGGAAAACAAGCAGGCGCTGGGACTGGACAGAGTCTATATGATGTTTGCCGATCAGGATGATATCTGGGTTCCACAAAAAGCTGAGTATGAATTTCAACGCTTGCTGCAGATCGAGCGGCGCGAGAGTTCGCTAATACCAGCCCTGGTCCACAGCGACCTTGAAGTAATAGACCGGCACGGCAAATGCATAGCGGAATCGTTTATTGCTTATCAGGGCTTGAAGATAGACCGAGGCAACCTTGTTAATCTCGCGCTCAGTAACCTGGTAACGGGATGTACCGCTGTTATCAACGAAGAGCTGGCCAATAAAGCCTTGCCCATCCCTAACGATGCCATCATGCATGACTGGTGGCTTGCGGTAACCGCCGCGGCCTTCGGTGCCCGTGAATATATCGACCAGCCTCTGGTGCGCTACCGTCAACATGATGCGAACGCTATCGGTGCGCAGCAATTTAAGCCGGCACTAACAGTGGCCGGAGGTCTATGGGCCAAGATCAAAGCCTATGAGGTTAATCCCCATTTGTCGGATGTCGCAGTGCAGGCCAGAGCGATTAGGGCAACCTATGGCGGCGCCTTAAATACGCGTCAACGTACGGGTCTACTCCTTGCCGGTTTTCTGGGTCTGCGATTAGGATTGTTGCAAAACCTGTTGTTTCGCCTCGTTCGCAGCTTTTAGATTAGGCAGCAAGCGAAGTCTGTAGATTCAAGTTGATATCTGAGTGTGCCGATCGTAACCCCCGGGCGAGGCAAGTCGCTCGCTAAAAGTGCGGCATCGGACAGCCAATAGAAAATTGAAGAAGAGATGAGAATTGCAGGTCTAAGCCTGTTAGTTTCGGGTTAGCCCTTAGCTCGATTGTTTATCGAGCAGGTCATACAGCGAATCGCGAAAGCCCTGCTCTGAACAATCCCTCGCCACTGCTGCCGAACCACCATCCTGAACCGCCTGCCAAAGGCTTTCATCCTGGTACAAGCGCAAACACTGTTTGGCAAATTCATCACCGCTTTTCGCTACCAGTAATTCGGTCTCATCGCGCCAATTTAATTGACCGGCGAGCAAGGGTGTGACAACCGAAGGAATGCCGTTAGCTGCGGCTTCGTGCACCTTGTGGGGAATCCCTGCGGCAAAGCGAGTGGGTGCGATAAACACTCTGCAGCTATCGTAGAAGTCTTTAATACTCGCCTGTCTACCCATGAATACAACGCTGTCCTGATTAATGGATTTAAGCGCAGCTGCGGTGTTGTCGCCAACTATGATGAGCCTGACATCAGGCTCGGCCGCAATGATCGCGGGCAAAGAATTTTCTATAAACCATAGCAGAGAATCCACGTTGGGCGACTCATCTTCGCGCAATGCACCAACGAAAAGCATGTCACGGCGAGCCTCAAATCCTTTGTCGCCGCGTCGGGCAGTAATAGCGTGACCCGCGACTACGGTCTTTTTGTCGCCGATGCGTCGAAAGGATTCCGCCTCAGCTTCAGATACTGCAATTACCGCATCAGCGAGTCGCGCCTTTTGTATCTCGTCTTTGACGGCCAAGTTCAATTCGGTTTCTGACACATCTTCCCCCCGCAATCGCCGCTGACTAATTTCTCTCGGCGCGATCAGGGCCTCGGCGTCATAGATGACTTGTGCTCTTTCCGCAATGGCGGGCTCAAGGATGGCGGCCGTGTTAAAAAATTCCATGTTGTGGTCACGACTGATCAGAATATAGTCGAAGAATCCAGCGCGCTCTTCCAGAAACTGCTGCAGTCGCTCACGCCCATGATCCAACATGACCTCTACATCTACGCCAATCTCGGTGTAAATATCCAGCCAATCGTCATGGGGAAATTGTAGGGGATAAAAGGTGACACGCATGGGTCTTGCCACTAACTCCTGGATAATATGGCAACTTCGCGGATAGCCTGATCCCATGCTGGGATAGGGCACTCGATCATCAATCATCAGCACAGTTTCCACACCAGCGGGAGATCTTGCCCGAAGTGGGCTTTGCTGCTGATTGTCAAAAAATTGAGTAAGGAACTCCTCGTGCTTTTCGCAGAACAGCTTGCGATGTTCCTGCTGCAATTCACTGGCCTTATTCATGCCGCCGGTGCTGGCAAACTCGAAATGCGTGATTACTGCACGCGGTTCATAGACTATGCGTTTTCCTGCCTTTCTCAGCCGCACGCAAAAATCGGATTCTTCATAATAGGCCGGTGCGAAGTCTTCATCGAAGCCACCCAACGAGTCAAAGTCTTGTTTGCTGAATAACAGGAAGGCGCCGGAGCAGTAGTCCACGTCACGGCGGAACATATATTCCGGTTTATTCGGGTCATCTCCACGACCGTAACCAAGGCAGGAGCCATCGCGCCAGATCAGGCTGCCAGCTTCTTGCAGACTCCCGTCGAGTAACAGGATCTTGCCGCCAACTGCGCCGATATCTGCTGCACTTTCCAAAGTGGCGCTGGCGACGGTGATTGCGCCTTTTTCCAGGCTGGCGTCGTTGTTGAGCAGCAGAATCTGTTCGCCATTGGCAACATTTATAGCCTGATTGACCGCCCTCACGAAGCCGCGGTTATCTTCGTTGCGAATAATGACGGCGCCTTCGATCAGGTCCAGCAGTTGATTGGTTTCATCCGTGGAATTGTTGTCGACGATGACGACTTCAACATTATCTGCATGCTCGATGATTGACTGTAGACAGAGTAAGCTGAGGTGGGCCTGGTTGTAGAACACCAGCACGATACTGACTTTTGGCGCTTCGCCGTGGGGGAGTTTTAGCGAGGCTCCCTTTCTCAAAAATTTGTCTAAGTGTTGTTTGGCCTGTCGGGAGTAGGCAGCCTTGAAATCTTCACTTGCGGCGGCATTCGTCTCAGTCTGCTTTTCACTAGTATCATTATCCGCAGGTGCAGGTGCAGGTGCAGGTGCAGGTGCAGGTGCAGGCGTCGCTGCTGGCCTGAGTAAATCCCTGAGCTTGCGCAGCGGGTAAGTAGCACGCCAGAACAGACTGCTCTCTATGAGGGTGTGTGCATGTTCCACCTGCTTGATGTGGTCATGGAGCTCCTGTAAGCGCCGGCGCAAGTGGCGTAACTCGCTTTCTCGCTGCCCCGCGACATTACGGACTGCCGCAAGTGCAGTCTGTGTGCTCTCTAGCTCGTTTTTTTTAGTTTGATAAGCTGACTCAACTAGTTTGTAGTCCGTTTGGATAAATTTGTAGTCAGAAGCAGTTTTTTCCAGTCGCGCCGCGACCCGATCCAGCTCTTCGTTCTTCGCTGCAATGTCTGCATGGAGTGAGCGGATAGCATCATCGGCGAGGCTACTTTCGATCAAGGCGCTAATTTGTTCACCGCTCCATGAGTTTTTCCACTTCTCATACACTCGGGCCCGCGAAATTCCGAGGATATTGCCCATATTGAAACGGTCATCAATGTTATGGGCATCGGTTTCAGAATCACCGCCTTCTCTGTAGAAGGCAGTAAGCGATTTCACATGAATGAAACTAGTATGTTGGGAAAGCTGGATCCAGAAATCCCAGTCTTCATACACTTCCAGATCCGTATCGAAGCGGCAATGGTGGGCAAGCAAAGATTTTCTAAACAGGACGGAATGGATAGGGATGAAGTTATCCCGCATTAGTAGGATTGGGTCGAAGTCCCGGTCGAAGTCAATACCTGCAGGCTCGCCGATGGCACTTACCTTGCGTGTAGAGCTGTAAGCTGCTCCATCCTGCGGGTTTGCTTCCAGGGTGCTTAACAGACTGATGATATGTGCCGGCGCGATCCAATCGTCGTCATCAAGGAATAACAGGAAGTTGCCGTCACTGGCATCTAGACCGGCGTTGGCAGCTTCGGCGCGGGCCAATTTAGCGCCGCCGCTAATCAGTTTGATCGGAAATGGATAGTTAGGGGGCACGAAAGATTCGAGCGCAACGCAGGCCGCGTTAACCAAGACGACTTCAATATCGCGATGACTCTGCTCTGCTATGGATGCCAATGCGTCGGTAAGAGTTGCTCTTCCAACCGTTCGGCAAATGACAGAGACTAGTTTACCGGTGCCCGCAGTAGGGTCTTGACCACCTGACATGCTACTGCCTCAAGGGGCTTTCTCTCGCAAAAGCTGCTTGTCCAGCACGGCGCCAACCACGTGGCCGATAAAGTCGAGGAAAAGAGTGTCCAAGTTGATGTTGAAGTAGTTCTCAGTCTTGTTGCCAAGTGCCAGCATAGCGAGTACTTCACTGTTGTTGATTACCGGGCACAAGGCGGTGGAGCGAATTGATTTACCAGAAGATTTAAACAACTGCGCAATCTGCTCTTCATCAAGCGCTCCACAGTGTGTACGCTTAAACCGGAATACATCTTCAAAATCCTGTTTAAGGCTGTCCAGGCTTTGGACTCGAATCGAAGGCGCAACCTCCAGATCGGCTCGATCCACCAGTATCACCTCACAGGCATCAATATTGACGTGAGTGGCCAGTTGATCCTGCGCGACTTCAGCAATTTCGGTTATGTTTTGCGCGCGTAGAAGAGCGAGTACAAGGTTACGGGTAGTATCGAACAACTGATCGTTGTTACGAGCGTTCTCCAGCAGGTTGCTCAATTTCTGCCTGGCTTCAATACCGCGCTCCCTGAGGATAGTGACTTGACGTTCCAGTAATGAGATCGCTTTGCCGCTTTCGTGTGGAAGCGTGAGATCTGCCAGAACGTCGTCTTGAGCAAGAAAGAACTCTGGATGATTACGCAGATACTCCGCGACTTGTTCTTCACTCAGTATTTCAGCTTCGCTGGTATCCAGTTGTTCAGCGGCAGAAGCTTCGTTGCTCATGGCTCAGATATCCTTCACTCAGTTGACCCTCTTGCAAAAAAATTCTACTCAAGAAGTCCTTACTTGATCGTTACGTAATTGGTAATTCTCTACTCGATAGTCCCTTCATAGACAGTCGTAGCAGGCCCCGTCATAAGAACAGATGATTCTCTGGACTCTGAAAACGCCCAGTTTATCTGTAGGCTTCCACCTCTCAGATCCACTTTGACGGTATCACCTAACAGTCCTCGCAAGCAACCGCTCACCGTGGCTGCGCAGGCGCCCGTTCCGCAGGCCATGGTTTCGCCCGCGCCTCTTTCATAGACTCGCAGGCGAATATGGTCGCGGCTGAGGATCTGCATGAATCCGACGTTCACACTTTCGGGAAAGTCGGGGTGCTGTTGAAGCGCCTCTCCAATATCTTTTACGGCAGTCTTATCCAGGTCTTCAACAATAATTACCGCATGTGGGTTGCCCATGGAGACTGCACCGAACTCGATAGTGGTTACTGTGCCAGCCAGCGTTAGCGTGCGCCTATAGCTGGATTGCATCGCTTCAGCGTGAAAGGGCAGTGCAGCGGGCTCCAAAATCGGCTTTTCCATGTCCACAGTGACATTACTACTGTCGTCGAGCCGCAGAGACAGGATGCGATTCTGGGTCTTCACCGTCAGTGGATTATTACTGCACAGGCCCTTGTCCCAGACGAAGCGGGCAAAACAGCGCGCACCGTTGCCGCAGTGCTCCGCTTCGCCGCCGTCGACGTTAAAGATGCGATAGTTAAAATCCACATCGGGTTGGCTCGGTGGCTCTACCAACAGCAATTGATCGAAACCGATGCCGAAATGGCGATCGGCCAGCGCCCTGATCTTATCCGGTGTGAGCTTAACTGGGTTGGTGACTGCATCAACTACAGCGAAGTCGTTCCCCAGCCCATGCATCTTTGTGAAAAGTAGTGTCATTGCCAAGTTCCGCTACTTAGTCCGGCAAGCAGCTTTCAAGCTCGAATAGCGCGGGTACCGATTCTCTCTGTCTTACCAGGTATTGCTGGTCGCCATCCACCATCACCTCCGCAGCGCGGGGGCGCGTGTTGTAGTTTGAGCCCATAACGAAACCATAGGCCCCGGCGGAACGCACCGCCAACAGGTCGCCGGCAGCTAGGGCCAGCTCACGGTCTTTGCCAAGGAAGTCAGCTGATTCGCAGACTGGGCCCACCACATCGTAGACCAGTGTCGAGCCTTCGCGCCTGCAGACCGGCACAATTTCCTGCCAGGCACCATACAGAGCTGGCCGCAAGAGATCGTTCATTGCCCCATCCACGATGGCAAAATTCTTGTGGTCGTTGTACTTGAGGTATTCCACACGAGTCACAAAAATGCCAGCGTTGGCGGCAATTGAGCGGCCAGGCTCAACCATGAGCGTCATATTGCGCTCACTGAATCTTCCCTTTACGGCAGCAATAAGCTCAGACGGGTGAGGCGGCTGTTCTCCACCATAAGTGACCCCGAGACCACCCCCCATATCAAAGTGTGAGATGCTAATACCCTCGCCGGCTAACTGATCCGTCATCTGCAGCAGCCTATCGATGGCATCGAGAAACGGCTCTATACTGGTCAGTTGCGAACCGATATGGCAGTCGATTCCCATGATTGAGATCCCTTCCATGGCTGCGGCTCTCCGGTAGACGTCCAGTGCAGACTCGCTGGCGATGCCGAACTTGTTTTCCTTCAGGCCGGTGGATATGTAGGGATGAGTGCCTGCATCAACGTCGGGATTGACGCGAATGGAGACTGGCGCCTGGGTACCATGCGCCAGAGCAATTTCATTGATCCTGGTTAGCTCCGCTTCCGACTCCACGTTAAAGCACCGAATACCGGCATGCAGCGCTTGCTCAATCTCTGCGGTGGACTTGCCCAGGCCTGAGAATATGACCTTGCCAGGATCACCGCCGGCCGCGATTACCCGCTCCAGTTCCCCGCCAGAAACAATATCGAAACCAGCACCCATCCTTCCTAACACGCTGAGCACGGCCAGGTTTGAGTTGGCTTTTACCGCGAAACAGATCAGGTGGGGAAGATCCGCCATGGCTTCCTGGTACACCCGCAGGTGCCGCTCAAGGGTAGCCCGGGAATAAATAAAACAAGGGGTGCCGTGAGTCTCAGCAATTGCCTGTACTGAGACGTTTTCAGCGTGTAGCGCATTGCTTTGATAATTGAAATGATCCATAGGGAAGCTCGAAATTAGGCTGTAGCTGGCTAGCGACTATTGCTGAAAACTGCTGGTGTTGCGGCCTCCGGCCGCGTCAACCCACCTTTCTGTCCGCAACCGCTTGCCAATAAACAGGCACTTACGAGCAGGCTCGACCACAGGATTGGGAAGCGGGGTCGATAACCTTGCTGGGCTTGATTGGGTATGCTCGTGGAACTCTTGTTCATGGGTCTCTTGCTCGTGGAACTCTTGCTACCGGATCTAAGGCGCAATGGAATATACCGGTGAAGACAAGGATAGACATTGCAGCGCCGCGATTATACCGTCGAGGCAAACATAAACACAGTGCTTTGGTCTCCCATGAAAGGCACACGATGTTGCTCAGGCCTATGATTTCAATGGATTTTTCTGTCTGCCTCGCTTGCCTTGAAAATTCCAATCAACAACCCTATATTTCCTTTCCCTACAGCACTGCCTGCATGCTGGTCCTGATCTAAAGACCCAATGGCAATAAGAATTGGCTGGATCGTCCATCATTCATTTGGGCAGGCTATGGCACAATCCACTAAACAAGTTGAATTTGTAAATTACGATGATTGAAATAAATAATTTAACCAAGAAATTTGATCAGTTCGTCGCAGTCGACAATCTGAGCTTCACGGTAAAAGAGGGCGAGGTATTGGGCTTTCTGGGCCCGAACGGCGCCGGCAAGTCGACTACAATGAAAGTGATCACGGGCTTTCTCTCCCCTACTTCGGGTTCGGTGACGATTGATGGCAATGATATTAGCCAGCAATCCCTAAAGGCCAAGAGCCTGATTGGATATCTCCCTGAAGGCGCGCCTTCATATGGGGATATGACCACCATCGAGTTTTTGCGGTTTATTGCCCAGGTCCGGGGCTTTCGAGGCGAAGAAATCGATAAACGAGTCAAGCACGTCATTACTGAGGTGGCGCTAGAGGCAGTACGCGAACAGTCTATTGAAACGCTGTCTAAAGGCTTTAAGCGACGCGTAGGACTGGCCCAGGCCATCATGCATGACCCGAAGGTCCTGATCCTGGATGAACCTACCGACGGACTGGACCCCAATCAGAAGCACCACGTGCGTGAACTGATT
>Ga0181558_10000499_pt1:0-35000 | contig 36494 bp, 24 predicted proteins | sample 011ome_22_FD_133754 | JGI IMG/M metagenome (GOLD analysis project Ga0181558, IMG submission 133754) | Coastal salt marsh microbial communities from the Groves Creek Marsh, Skidaway Island, Georgia - 011507BT metaG (megahit assembly) | ecosystem: Environmental > Aquatic > Marine >... | reverse complement strand
GAAGAAGAAGACATTATCGCCGCCGCCACTGTCATCGTCGCGGATGACGAAGAGGTTGGAGAAGAAGGCGTCGTTGCCATCGTCAATGTTGATGACTACAGCGCTGATGTGATTGATATGGATCAAATTATCGACGTATTCTCTGCGTTGTCTCCCGAGGAAATCGAAGACATGGAGGCGATGAGCGGCGCAAACTGGTCGACGCGCGAGCAGCTCATCACCGCCATCCGCGCGGATAACGTGACCGATGACGACGATGAAGACGATGAAGACGGTGTTAACGATGAGCTGCGTCGACAATTAGAATTATCTAAATCCGCGCTCGCGTCGAGCGAACAAGCGTTGGCGATGACGAAGAAGGAACTCGAAGATCTCGAAGTGGACATCGTCACACTCCAAGCGACGTCGGACAAGGCGTTGCAGGATATGAAGATCGAATGGGCCGCCGAAGTCGAGTCGCTCGAGGCGCAAATCAAGCAAGCGTCTGCGATTTCGGGTGCAAACGACGGCGACGTCGCCAAACAACACGAGGCGTTCGTCAAGAAGATTGAAGACGCCGAACGCGTCGTCGTGGCGATGACTGCGGAGAATGAAAAGTTGAAGTCTGACTTGGATGCGGCAAAGACGGCGGCAATTAAAGCGGATGCTATGCGAGAAGCGAGCGCTGAGGTGGTGCTAATGCTCAAGAAGGATTTGGAATCCACCAGGGCGGAACTCAAGGATGTCAAAGCCAACGCCGTGTCTGAGGTTGAATTCGCGGCGATGAAGAAGGAACTCGACAACGCCTGGGTCGCCGCGGCCGAATTACAGGAAATGTGGGACGGTGACCGAAAGGTGATCGAACTCCTCACAAAATCCATCACCGATGAAAATGCCAAGCGGGAAGCGCGAAAGGCGATGAACATTCCAGACGCGTACAAGGGTATGCTCTCGTGGGCTCGAAAAACCATCACGCGTCGCGCCGCCGATGTGTCATCGGTCACCGAAACCACCTTGAACACCGTCACCGCGGCGTACCAAGAGCTCGATGCGAGCACCAGTGAATTCAGCGACGATGTCATCCCGGAAGATCCTTCAGAATCTGAGTTCATGCCGCGATGATGACAATCAACGCCATTTTTGTTAATTTTCTGAAACGAAAACAAGTAGTACCAACACACGCACGCTGTAAAGCACACACACACACACACACACACAATCAAGTGAATCATTCGTCTATTTTACACTACTACGCTACCGGTACAGTATCTATGCACCTGACTATACACGCTACACCCAAATCGTCGCAAACGCTTCTCGCACGCACCGCGCCTTGGCCACCGCGCGCGAGTCAAACCCGCACGCCTTCGCGATGGCATCCGCCAACATTTGCCGCCCTTCCGCCGTATTCTCATCAAACCCATTCAAAGACGTGCTCTCCAACCCTCGTCGCACCGCACTCGTGGGTATCGGCACGGGCGCGACGACCGTCATCGTCGAAACGCCTCGAGCCGCGACTCCATCCCCCTCCGTCGTCGTCCCATCCATAGCGCACACCACATCTTGCCCTTCCTCCTTCAACCGCGCATTAATATACGCAATCTCCGTCGCATTCTCACGCTTGTATTCCGCCAACACTCGCTCCGTGGCGCTCACGTCTATGCCCTCCGACAGGTTAAAGATCAGCTCCTCCACGCGTTCGAGGTAGTCGTTATACGCCTTGAGCGTCTCGAAATCCCCTTGGCGCTTATTGAATATCGACAACACGCGCGCGCGGGCGCGCAGAGACTTTGTTAAGCTATCCATGCCGTCCGTCGTCCGTGCGCGTGCGACGGCGGCGATGCGGGCGCGCGTCGCCGACTGGCGTTGCGGCGCCGGCTGCAACGCGACATCACTCGTCGGCGCAAAGCGTGCATCCATGGTGACGCAACCGCCGAGCGCCGACGCCGCGCGCGTACTGGACGCGCTCACGCGCGTGTACGGCTTCGATGCCGCGCAGGCGCGCGCGTGCGTGGACGAGCTCGGCGCGAACGCGACGGTGCAAATGTGCGTCGATGCGCTGCTCGATGGAGGCGCGCAAGACCGCGGTGGACCGGCGTTGGGGCTCGTGCGGTGCGCGCACGTGCGCGAGGATGGGATGATGGATATTGATGCGCTCGTCGCGCCGCGCGCGTGCGGCGACGGCGAGGCGTGTGGGGCGAGGCGTGAGTTGTGGACGTGTTTGTCGTGCGGGACGTCGGGGTGCGGGCGGTACGCGCGCGGGTGCATGTTGGCGCATTCTGCATCGCATGCGGCGTGCGCGGCGCTGAGCTGGGAAGATTTGAGCGTGTGGTGTTATTCTTGCAAGTCCTACGTCACGCATGAGGTGTTGGAGAGGTATCGCGCGCGCGCAGAGGCACTTAAGTTTCGCGGCGCCGGTTCCAGCGCCTAACCACCTATCCTATCGTTGTGCGTACGAGTGAGACTAATACCTCTGTTGTTTGTACGTTGTAATCAAATTACAATCACGCTAGTGCGTGGCTAACTAAGCGGCATCGACGCCATCGTCAGACGACGATGGATTCGGTGTCGAAGACGCGAGGAGGCGATCAACCGTTTTACCAAGCTTGTACAATTCGGGTTGATACGACATGGGGAAGTCTTGCCAAAACTCAAACTCGCGATGAAGGTCGTCGATGTCATCCACAAAACGACGACCGTTAGTGAGAAGTTCTTCGGGCGGGTCCCATCCGTCGCCACTCCATTTCTCTTCGTAGTGCTTGAGTTCGGCGTGGCATAACGACAGACGGCGGGATTCGTTTTCAGTCAACTCAGCGCCGTCGACGTCGCGCTTGCGCTCGATGCTTGAAATGACCTCGCGCAACTCCACCGAACGCTCATCATCCGTAATCTTTGTCATGCGAATAAGTTCGCGGCGACGCCAGCCTGGTTGTTCTTCCTCTAACTCCTTCATGGCGGCAAAGTGCCAGCTGTGACGCTCGGGCACGAGGCGTTTCCACTCGCTCTTGGGCTTCCCCGAACCGCGCACGCCGGTGAAATCGCCAAGTTCTGGCTTCTTGTTCCACGCCACCGGGTCACGAACCTTGAGATCCAGATCTTCTAAAGAAAAGTTGTAAAATCTAGATGCCGCACGGAGCTTTTCTTTCGGGTCGCTGATCGAACGCAAATTCTCAATCTCTTCATCGCTCTCGCTCGGGAGGATTTTCACCGGCGTGTCCGGTCCAACCTTGGGGAACTCCGCAGTCGGCGGATGCGCAGCTAAGATTTCATCCATTTCTGCCACGGATAAGGTTTCTTGTTCAATCAACCTATCCGCCATGGCGTTGACTGCGTCGACATGTGCGGCGATAATCGCACGAGCGTTGTCTTCACCCTCTTTTAAGATTTGCACCATTTTACGTTCGGCGTATTGAAAGTGGTCGCGCGACGCCGCGCGAATAGGACCAGCCAAGACTTTTAAATCATCCAACTTATTCAATTCACCAGATTTGGACACGACGCCGGTTAAACGCGCCACGCGCTTCTCAGACCGGTTCAAAAACGTTGGATCATGCGTGTACGTCGTCAACATGCCCGGCTGCCCGAGACCAAAGTTGATAATCATGTTTCGCAACACGTCGTTTGCTTCGATGATATCCTCTGTGCCTCGCGTCGTAGTTTCTCCGTATATCGCGCTCTCTGCGGCGCGACCGGCGAGTAATACTTGAATACGTTCGCACATGCGCGCTCGCGTTGGGTACATGTAGTCTTCGTCACGCTTTCTTTGAATCAACGTCACCGTCGGCTCAAATCCCCGAGGCACGATGGACACGAGCTCGATGTCCTCAATTAATCCAGTGCTCTTGTGAAGCACGTGCTGCACGAGTGCGTGACCAAGCTCATGTACGGCGAGCTTACGCGTCAATGGGCTGTCTTTCGGGTGCGGCGAGAGTCTAATGCCGCTCACGACGCGATCTACAGCTTGTAACACGTCATCTTCTTCAATTTGCTCGCCTTCTCTGCGCACGCAATGCACCGCCGCCTCGTTGCAAATGTTTGCAATCTCGGCGCCAGACAACCCAGGGATGTTTTGCGCCAAACGCTTGGTGTCAATTTCGGGGTTGCAATTTCTCTTCGAAAGGTGAATCTGCAAAATCTTGGCGCGCGCCTCGACGTTTGGAAGGGGCACTCGAACCTTGCGGTCAAAGCGGCCCGGACGCAAGAGCGCAGGGTCGAGTAAATCGGCACGGTTCGTGGCGCCAATAAACACCACGCCCGTATCTGGTGTGAAACCGTCCATCTCGGTTAACAACTGATTGAGCGTTTGCTCGTGCTCCTCCGTGCCTCGAGTGCCAGCTGCGGCACGCTTCGTCCCTAACGCGTCGATTTCGTCGACGAAAATCAAGCACGGCGCGTTGATGCGCGCGCGCTTAAACAAATCTCTCACGCGCGCCGCACCAACGCCGACGATGATTTCAACAAACTCTGAACCAGACATGGAGTAAAATGGCACTTTCGCCTCGCCTGCGATTGCTTTGGCAATCAACGTCTTGCCCACCCCGGGACCGCCCTCCATGAGCAAACCTTTCGGCGGGCGGGCGCCGACGGCGGCGAATCGCTCTGGCTCCTTCAAAAACGCAACAACCTCCTCCAAATCTTCAATGATATTCTCCAATCCACCGACATCTTCTAAAGTTACGTCCACCGTACCGTCGCGACGCGCCCCAGCGCGAGACTGCGCGAATTGCATCGCCTGGAATTGATCCTGAGGCACCGACGTCTTGCGAACAATGCCCAAGTAAATCGAACCCACCATGAACGCTAAACCGCCCAAAGAATACGCCAAAAACTCCATACCGGTATACGTTGCCGGCTTCCACTTTTGATGATACGTATACCACGTGCCAAATCGGTCACACTTGTCCCGCGCGGCAATGTCCAACGCCTTGGTCATGGTGTTCACGTAATATTTGCTCCCATCCGTCGTCGTGGCTAAATAATATCGCGCGCGCGGAATCTTTCGCAACGCGGCTGGAGGAAACCACCCAAACTCTGGCGGATCCCACACTTGAAAATTCGCAATTTTCCCTTCATCCACAGCCTGATTAAACACCGTGAACGGCATTTCCTTCATCGCGCGCCAATTCGGTTCCTCATCAATCGGCGCGCCTAAACTCTGCGTGCTCACGTACGAGCTCGTACCCTTCACATCCCCTTCCATCGGCCCTTTCTTCGCCATGCGCTTCTTCGCCTTTTCACTAAACAACTTATATTGCTCATCTTGCTCCCGAAGCATCTGTTCGTACTGCGCATCCGTCATACCGCGCGGCTTGACCAACCCCTGCGCCGAGACGTCCCGAAGACGCATTCGCCTCCCCGACGTCGACAGCGCCCCAACCCTGCGCGTGGCGCACACCCCCAGCGCCGCGCTCGCGCTCGCACTCGCGCTCCGCGCGCGCAACGCATCATCCTCATCGCCGTGCGCGCGCGCCGCGCGACTCGACACGACCACGAACCGCCGGCCGGGCGCCGCGCGCCGCGAGACCACGAGAGGTGACCTAGTGCTGCGCCAAGACATTCGCGCGTGATGCGCCGTCGCGGCGAGGCCGACGCCCGCGCTGCCGCACGCGTATGCGCGACGCGATGCGAACGACGCGTGCGATGGTGGCGTTGGCGTCATGACGCCGTGCGCGCGCGCGTGTGCGGCGCGCGACGGTGGCGACGCAGAGGGTTTCGTGCGCATGGTGTTTACATTAGTGGCGTCATTGAGCCCCCCTTGTTGACCAATTATGACTCAAGGGTTAGGGTTTTGGGAAGTTTGGCGTCTGCGGTCTGCGGTCGTTGACCCGCGAGTGCGCGACGCGCGTGCGTGCGCGCGGCGTGAGCGACAGCGCGGCGAGGGCGTGGCGCTCGAAAACTTCCACCTCTGTGCGCGCGTGCGAGAACGCGTGCGTCATAGCGCGAGTGTGTGTGCACAGTGCGCACGTAGACGATCAAAGACGGCGCGCAATCGTAAAAGTGGATTTTTGATTTTCATCTTTGACGACGATGGATTCCGTGCTGTCGTGGTTTAGTGGCAGCGCGGCGCGCGATGGGGACGATGATGATGATGATGACTCGATCGCGAGCACGACGATGAGTGATGACGACGATGGGCGCGAGGATGGGTCGTTGGATACGACGCGGGAGTCGTTGGGCGACGCCGAGGACGCGACATCGCCTCGCGCGTCTACGTCTGACGTCGACGAAGCGGAGAGCAAAGCGTTACTGCCGCCGAGAAAGATACTACATCCTTATTCACGCGTGCGTGATGCCATGAATTCGGGGTCAGATGCGAATGCGGAGCTTCCAAGTGGGCTCACAAATGGCGGGAATACGTGTTTCGCGGCGTCGGCATTGCAGTGTTTACGACGCGCTACGGCGCTCACGGCATGGTTTGACGACATTGATCGTTGGCATAATAGCGCTCGATGCGAAGAGAAGCGGAAGTTTTGCGTGGTGTGTGAATACGCGAAACATTTAGAGCGCGCGACGGCGTCGGGTGGGGCACATTCCATCGGACGGTTGACAAAGGATATCAATAAAGTCGCCAAGCAATTTCGACGCGGACGCCAGGAGGATTCGCACGAGTACATCAACGCATTACTCGACGCCATGCATGTGGCGTTTCTGAAAGATTTAGGAGGGGAGAAAAAATATGATTTGCGCACGCAGGAGACGACGGTTATTTATCACACGTTTGGTGGGTATACGCTCGGAACGGTGAAGTGCATGTCGTGCGGATATGTGAGTAAGAATTTCCAAAGCACGTTGGATATCCCGCTCGAGGTGACGGGGAAGATTGCGTCTATCGAAGCCGCACTTGAGGTGAATTATTGCACCGAGGAGACGTTATCTGGGTCGAATATGTACAAGTGCTCAAAGTGTAAGACGCTTGTGCGAGCAAAGAAGGGCTCAAAGATTCACGTGTCGCCGAATGTGCTAACGATTCCGTTGAAGCGCTACTCCACCGGTCGGTTTAGCAAGATAACCAAGTACGTACATTTCCCAGAGCGCTTTTCTTTAGCGCCGTACATGAGCGATGACGCGCCATATGAAGGTTCCGACCCTGTGTATGATTTATTTGGTGTCTTGGTGCATCAAGACTTTTACGCGAGCGCGCACTCTGGGCATTACGTGGCGTACGTGAAACTTCCCGACGATACATGGGTGTTGTGCAACGATGGACGCGTGTCCGTGTCGTCCGAAAAAGAGGCGATGAAGCAAAAGGCGTATATTTTATTCTACGAGCGCGTCACTCCTAGAGATGGCCCAGACGTTCGCCAGGCTGGGTATTTGGAGGATGCCGTGCGAGCGGCGCGGAGCGAAAGAACGACGTCAGCGCCGGCGATGAGCGTGGATACGAGTGACATTCGTTCGCGACTTGAGTCCATGAAGTTTTCTTCTGCTCGCGGTGTGGATGACGTGATTTCGTATCGATCAGAGGCGCCCGTGGCAACGTCGACGACGACGGCGCCGATGGAGACAAAAACAGAAACGACGACGTCATCGATGAAACCGTCGTTTGAGATTGAAACGGTCACCGCTGCCGACGGTTCGAATGAACTGAAAGTTATCGTAACCTTACCAGGCTGTACGAGCGTGAAAGAATTTGACGTCGAACTCGAAGCTCAGGCGAATGGCGCAAACGTGCTCGTCATCTGTGCGACTTCTTTGTACTTCGCTCCGATTAAAATTCAACTTCCGCGAAACATCGTCGATGAACCACGTGGGAGCACATTCAAACGTAAACTTGGCAAGTACACCGTTCGCTTCCCGTTGATTGGAGCGGCGTAATCAGCAGTAACGTAACATAAATAAAGCGCGAACATCACCATAGAGAAATACATGTAGTAAACAATGCGCAGTAGCAGCGCGTGAAAAGTGAAATTACAAAACACACTACTGTGTAGTTATCATAATTATCGTTCGAGTGTTTTGAGTCAACTCGGTAAAGAGGAATTTATGCATCAGATCAACACGTTCAATGCTCGCGACTGCGAGCACTCACGCCAACAACTCAACGAAAGCGTTCGCGCACGCCGTGCTTGACGCCGGATTTTGCCCAGTCACCAGGTTCCCATCGACGACGGCATTTGGTGTCCAATCCGCGGTCGCCGTGTACAGTCCCCCTTGCGCTTTCATCGCGGTCTCGATCAACTCGGGCACCTTGTCCGTCAATCCAACCGCGGCTTCCTCGCTATCGGAAAATCCCGTGACCTTCAATCCCTTAACCAACGGCTCGCCGTTCGGCTTCGTGCATCCCAACAACGCAATCGGGCCGTGACAATCCGCCGCCACGGGCTTACCTGCGGCATACATCGCGGACACGAACGCGCCCAATGCGGCGTTCTTGTAGAAATCCACGCACGTCCCGTGACCACCCGCGAGGTACACCCCGTCAAACGCATCCGCGCTCACCGAACCGAGCTCAGCAGAATTACGCAATGCGTCCATCGCTTCTTCATCCTCCTTAAACTTGGCGCACGACGGCGTAAAGAAGTCCCCACTCTCGCTCGCCGGGTCGATCGGCACCGCCCCGCCCTTGATGCTCACAATCGTCACTGTAATGCCCGCCGATCGCGCGATGTAGTACGGCTCGGCCACTTCTTCCAACCACGCGCCGGTTTTCGCGCCCGGCACGAGTTCGTCGCAACTCGTGCATATCAATGCGATGGATTTTGTCATCGTGCTGTGCCGTGCGATGCGGTGCGTATGCGCGGAACGTCGACGACGCGCGCAGAATTGTGAGGACCATTGGGTGCATCTTCTCAAGCCTTCGTTTTTGGTAACGCCGGTTCGTGTCGCCGTTGATTGAGCTCGAGCGTTATTGTGCGCCGCGCGATGGCGATGGATGCGGTGCGCGCGCGGTACGCGCGGGGTAAAGCCGACGGAGATGCGATGTACGACGTCGAGCGATACATCGCGGCGTGTGCGGCGTATGATGATGCGGTGTCGGCGATCGAGGAGGCGCTGGTGCTGACGAATGAGGAGGAGGAATCTCGGTCGTTTTGGATGCGAAAGTTGTGCGTGGTGAAAGCAAATCGCGCGGCGTGTTTGAATAAACGGCAGATGCCCAAGGAAGCGATTGAAGATTGTGACTGTGTGATTGCGCATGGTGGGATGTGTGCGCCGGAGGTTGTCGTGAAAGCATTTTACCGACGTGGTGTAGCTTTCGAACGCATGGGCGATGCCGACGCCGCGATCGCGAGTTTTGACTACGCGCTCCAGATTGAGCCAACGAATGAAATGGTCCGCTTGCATTTGAAGAAATTCAAATGCGTGTTTCATCGAGCGTGTGTGCTGCATAAGGCATCGCCTGAGGTGCTCGCGAGGCAGACGAAATTTAGAAACTTTACGTCTCGACCGAATTTGCGACACATGCGAGGCGAGTGAGTCTCTTCTGGATGATACTTCTAAGCGGCTACTACTAACATTATTATTGTACAATCAAGTGTGTGGTGGTTTAAATATATATACGAGCCCCCTACGTCTTGGCTTCGTCATCCTTGTCAAGCGCCACGAGTGTGGCGTCAAGAAGGCGCTCAAGCACTTGCGACAATCGCAGGATGCGACCGCCTCGCTCGGCGTCATCGCGTACGTCTCGCGGAAGTGTTTCGACCGTATCCGCGATCTTCGTCGCGAGCGTACTAATTTTGGATCCGATTATGGTGCGTATCGCCGCGCGCTCGCGTTCGTATGATGCACACTTGGCTTCGAGTTGATCGCATCGCACACTCGAGTCGTTTCGCCGCTCAACAGCAACCATTTCGAGACGCAATCGAGTGTTTTCCGCCTCAACATCCTGCAACACGTCTCTTTGTTCATGATTCGTAGATTCGAGTGCGCGCACTTTTGTCCTAAGAGCGTCGAGTTCTAATTCGAACTCGGCAGCCCTGCCGTCAGAGACAGAAGATCGCCGACTATCACCCGCCTCGTCGCCCCAACCGCCGAGCGCGGATTTCAACTTTCCACTCAAGTCGCGCGAGCTCAACGTTTCCTGCACCGCCGCGCGCTTGAGCGCCAGTAACTCTGCGGTTTTCGTATCCAGCGCATCTTCAAGCGCACTCCTTTGCTCATCGCTCGCGGTGATTTCAAGCTGAAGTTCAGCGATGCGCTCGTCGCGTTCACGAAGTCGCGCAGTGAGTCCGAGCATAATGTCGCGCTGCTTCAATAGCACCGCCTTGTAACGCTCAACTTGACGTGTGCTATCTGCGGCCTCGTGGCGCTCAGCCTCGATGTTCTTCAACTTTTCTTCGTATTCTGCACGAACTCGAGCGATGGATGATGGGTCGTCACTGCCTAACAATTGACTTTGCATCGCTGCGATGCGTGCTTCGAGATCTTTCTTGGCTTGCTTTTCAATGAGAAACTCTCTCGAACGACGTTCGAGCTCGGTGAGTGCCTGCAGCTTGTCTGCTTCGGCTTTTCTTCGTTGCTCGTCGACCTCAAGCAATCGCCGCTTATCTACTAAATTTTTCGTGCGCTCGTCGAGCTCGGTGCGCAGCTGCCTGAGCTCGCGCTCGTACTTGCGCAACAAGGATTTTTGATCCAAATCCTCATTCAACTTTGCAGAGTTTTTAATCTCTTTCGCTCGACTGGCAAACTTCAATGTAGACACGGACTCGGTAAACGCCTCGAGCGCAGGAGACACGTTGGCGATAACAGTTGTGATGCAGTTGCCCCCGAGCGAGTCCTCCAAAATACGCGTCAATTTAGAGTCGCGATATGGAATATGCGGTCGAGTTTTAGTATCAGTCAACGCGCTGATGACATTCCCCAAAGCGCTCAAGCTTTGGTTGATTTTCTTACTTTCGTCCAGCCGCTTGCCCGTAGCGCCAGTCAAGGACACGCGCTCTGAGCCAGCCAAGTCAACCAAATTTAATTTACCGACGGTGATGCTCTGTCGCTCGGCTCGAGGCGACGACGTCGTCGTATCGCTGCCGTCTACAGGGTCATCATCTTCGATTATACTGTGTTCAATAATAATAGTGAATACCGCATGCGAACGCGATGAAATCTCGTTCATTTTAGTCGAGCCTGTAGCTCGAAGTTGCGCTCCGCGTTCGAGCAAGCCATAGATTTCAGTTGGCGTACGTACGACCCATTCGCTTTGACCTTCAACAAACACGCCACGCTTTTTGTCCTCGCGAATCTGTAAATTTGTACGTTCTGGCTTCAATAAATCGCTCACAGTCTCGTTATATATCTGCAAGTAACTCACACGCACGAGATACTTGGACCGCGCGTGCGAGTCGGCGGCGATGAAATTGAAAATGTCCTCAATGGCGCGAGGAATAATCCCTCGTTGACTCCCATCCGTCACCGGCGCGTTTCCTGGAAGCCCGAACCGTTGTTGTCCATACGCCAACATCGTCCCTCGATCCCCTTCCATGGTGTACGTTTTACCCGTGCCCGTCTGCCCGTACGCCAACACCGTCGCGTTGTATCCATCGAGCGCATTCAACACCGCCGGTTTCGCGCTCTTCGCATACACCTCCTCCTGCGTCGCCGTCTCATCATACACCTCATCAAACCCAAACTCTTGCGTCCTAAATTTCGAATATTCTAATTCCTCATCCGACGCATCACGCTCGAACGCACGAGCGCCGACGTGTCCCAACGCGCGTTCAATGTTTTCGCTCGCCACGACGGCGCCGCCGTCGCGCGCGCGCACCATCGCCTTCTGATACGCCACATCCCCATTCAACTCCCGCCGCAGCGGTGGACGAATACGAACCATCACCTTGACGTTCTCACGCGTCGTTCTCCCCCCCACCACCGTCGTCGTCGACGGCGTCAACGTCCCCCGCGCGTCCAACAGACACCCATCATCCACATCACCATCATCACTCGCACCCTGCGCCTCATCCGTCTCGCGCACGCGCACGTTCACGCGACTCGCGCGCGCGAACGCATCGTCCTCGCCGTTCGCCGCGCTGCGCGCGCTCACGCCGCCGCCGTCGCGCGCGAATCCAAACACCATGGACGCGCGCGCGTCGCGCTGTGCCGTTGACCATCCACCTCAATGTGGCGCTCACCATACTTAAGCCTACATTTTGTCTACTCAAATGTCCGAACATACGTCGCGGATCGTGACTTTCATAGTGTAGTCGATGAAAGCTTTGTTTAAAAATTTATCATCGGGCACCATGGGCGGCGGCGATGATGATAAAGCGCACACGACCGCGTTTGACGCCACATTGACGCGCGCGCCGCGGCCGCCGCAGCACACGCAGGATCGACGCGCGACGACATCCGATGAGTTCCGATATCGCCGCTGACATGTCATCCATGTCCCTCGATGCCGCCCCGGGCGCGCACAAGTACTCGAGGTGTTTTAGTCGCGTCCCCATCGCCAAGGTTTTAGCCCAGGGCGCCATCGGGACGACGGCGATCGTCGGTGGATGGGTGAAAACCGGCCGCGAGGCTGAAAAGGGAACGCTTTTATTTTTAGCCTTGAATGATGGATCGGGACCGGAGAACTTGCAAGTGGTGGTGAGGAGCGAGGTGTATGATCTTGGGGATTTGCGCGCCACTGGGACGTCAGTCGTCGTCGAAGGCGCGCTCGTGGCGCCTCCGGAGAGCGCGAAGGGGCAGACGATTGAGATGCACGCCACGCGAGTGATAGCGTGTGGGAAGTGCGATGCGACGACGTATCCGATGCAAAAGAAGAAACAGACGTTGGAGTATTTGCGGGAAAAAATTCATTTGAGACCGCGGACGAACACCATCGCGAGCGTGGCGCGGGTGCGAAGCGCGTTGGCGTACGCGACGCATTCATTTTTCAATCAAAATGGATTTTTGTATGTGCATACGCCGTGCATTACGCAGAGTGATTGTGAAGGTGCGGGTGAGATGTTCCAAGTGACGACGCTGTTGAGCGGGGCGGATTCGAAGGAGGCGTTGGAGCCGACGGTGAGCGCCGATGCCTTGGGCGCCAAGCGCGCGGAGGTTTCTGAATGCGGCTCTGGAATTAAAGCCTTGAAGGAGGGTGGTGCCGAGCCCAAGGAAGTGAAGAGTGCGGTGAAGACTTTAGAGAAGCTCAAGCGTGAGTTGAGCGAGATGGAAACGGCGTCAAGAAAGATTGGTGGTCTTCAGCGCACCGAAGCGGGTGGAATCGACTATTCTGAGGATTTCTTTGGCGGCAAGACGTTCTTGACTGTGTCTGGACAATTGCAAGTTGAAACCTACGCATGCGCGTTATCTAACGTGTACACGTTTGGACCGACTTTCCGTGCGGAAAACTCTAACACCACTCGTCACTTGGCTGAGTTCTGGATGATTGAACCCGAACTCGCATTTGCCGACTTGAAGGACGACATGCAATGCGCTGAAGACTACGTCAAGTTTTGCTGCAATTACTTGCTCGAAAACTGCATGGGTGACTTGGAATTTTTCGCCAAGATGTACGATCCTACGTGTATTGACCGCGTCAAGGATATTGCATCGACGCCTTTCGGGCGGGTGTCCTACACGGAGGCTATCGAGCTTCTCGAAAAGGCTGTCGCCGACGGCAAAGAATTCGTCCACCCCGTGTCTTGGGGCATCGACTTGGCCACCGAGCACGAACGCTGGCTCGCAGAAGTGCATTTTCAGAAGCCAGTGTGCGTTTACAACTACCCGAAGGATATCAAGGCTTTCTACATGCGCTTGAACGAGGACAACAAGACCGTCGCCGCCATGGACGTTTTGGTTCCCAAGGTTGGCGAACTCATTGGCGGTAGCCAGCGCGAGGAGCGCTTGGACGTCTTAGAACGTCGCATGACTGAATCTGGTCTCAACCCCGAAGATTATAGCTGGTACTTGGATTTGCGTCGCTACGGGAGCGTTACGCACTCCGGCTTTGGTCTCGGCTTTGAACGACTGATTTTGTTGTGCACAGGTATGGAGAACATTCGCGATGTCATTCCGTTCCCGCGCTGGCCGAACAACTGCGCGGATGGCGGGAGCAAATAATGCTAGAAAGTTTCGCTTTTAATACAAACAGACAGACAAACCACAAATATACTAAATTCAACGCTGCAGAAACGCTGCGATGTTGCTCTTGAGCGGCGGAAATTGAAACACGACGACGCCCACGTCGGCGTCGTAGAATAACACGGGGAACGTTGCGATGCCTTCTAAGAACCCAACTTTGCCGATCGCGTTAATTGCCTTATCTACGACATTCGCCTCACCGTTGGCGTTCGGGTCATCCCGAGGCGATGACTTGTCGTCACTTCGTGCTCCAATCCAAAACGTGTCAAAGTCTATCCGACAGGCGGGACGTTCCCGCCCATCCAACATATACGGTACCGTCGCCGACACCTTGCCGCTCGCCGAGAGCCAACCATCAGGAACGATACCACCGTGTCTCACGTCACTTCGAATCTTCCCACTGTCGATGACGTACCGCAAAGGTGCGAAACGCACGCCGACAGGGCCAGCGAGATTCACTATGTGCGGCGCACAAAACACCTGCCATTCACCATCGCCGCAAACCGCGTTCTTGATGCCACCAGAAACCGAACCATCTTCGATCAATATATCGATACAGAGTTGGATATCATCGTCGACGTCGTACAAGGTCACGCCCGGAGTAGACGCGTGGCGCGCGAGCGAGTTGAGCGCGTCAGCCACCGTCAACGTTGACGAGGATGACGACGACGCGCGAGCTATCGTTCGAACAGGTCCGCGACGGTGGTGCTTTCGCGTGAACGCGTGCGCCGGCGTCGGTGTCGGCGTCGGCGTGGTGAGCGCGCGAGTGGACATGGCGAGTTATGAGGTCAGTGACTGCTTCCGTTGTGCTAACAAATTCTACTATTCAGTTTAATTTCAGTTCCGTGAGCTCTTCGGCGACGATTTCCGCGGGTTGGTTACCATACGCATGGTGCGTGTTTGGCAGTGATCCGGGATGTGTCATCGACGGCGGCGCTAAAAGCGACGAAGGATCGATGTCTGGCGGCGTCGGAAGCGCGCCTCCTTGCGCCGACGATATCGCCGGCGCCGGTGAGTGTTCCGCAGCGTGTTGCGTATTGCTGTAGCCATAGAACTCGTGCGATTGCGATTGCGAAGAATAACTTTCCGTTGATGCGTCGCGTGAGTGCTGGACTACGGGCGCTGGCATGAAAAACTGCCCTGGCGCTTTCGGCGCAGTCCCAGCGGATGGAGCCATGGGCACAAATCCTTGCGCCGGCGCAACGTTCGCTGGTGATTGCTGCGTACGGGGCGTGGTGTTGAACGTATCAACGTAACGCGAGTGAATACCACTCTGACGTAACTGTGAAGCGTTGTGCGTCACTGCCATCACCGGCGGTGGACCAGGTGGAGAAACGCCCATACTCGACGTCGGCGATTCTGAACGTACTGGCGGCGCCCCTGGCGGCGGCGCTTCTTGTGTCGGCTCTTTTCCCCGCTCGCACCACATCTTCAATGTTTCGTTGTAATAGAAAACATTTTCATCCGCAGGTGGCGGTCTCGGGGTTTCCGCGGCCGGTGTCGATGTACCGCCGCCGCCACTGAATAGAGACGACACGGACCGTAACAATCCGCTTCCACTGGATGATTTATGCATTCCTTGCGGCGACTGCGACTGTGGCTGTTGCTGCATCGACGGCGGCACTGGCTGCTGGTGTTGTTGCGGCTGCGGAGCAGATACTGGCGAGGACTGGTGCGCCTGGTACGATGCGTGCGGCGTAGCCTGAGCCACGTACGGCGCGGGATGCATCGGCTGCGGTTGATGTTGAACGTGCGCGCCTCCATGAGGTGCTTGCGCATCGCTTTCATCGCCAAATAGCGTCGATACGCTGCGGTCGAGTAAACCCTTGAACCCGCTTACCAATGTTTTTGCTGCATCGACCGCTGCACCGGCGAGATTTCCACCTTTTCCTCGTAAACCGTCCTGTAAACGATGCTCCATCTGCGCCGCTAGCGTCCCCACACGCACGACGTCAACCTCTGGATTCATCTTGTCTAACGAACGTAGACACTTCAATACGTTTTCTACGTACGACAGCGCCTCACGTAAATGACCTATTTCAGCGAGCGCACCGGCGTACAATAGCTTGTATGGTAATAACGATGCGATCTGTGCTTGGGAATTTGAGCCCACGAGCGCGCTCTCGAGAAGTTCCGTAAGCTTGATGGCAGTGGGTGTCGCGTACGTTCTCGGTTGCTTTCTATGGTCCGCATTCACGAGACACATGCGTGAGTTGTACGAGTACGCCGATGGCTTTTCTCGAGATAGCGCGTAAGCCACGTGTGCGGCCGAAATGTCGTTTTGCGCCATCCAAAGTTCGTCGCCGAGCGCCTTCAGGACGATTTCGCTTCCATTCGTGGGATTGGAGCACAGAATTGCTACGTGCTCGCGCCATCGCGGGAGGAGCTCGCGCACGCGCGAATGGCCGGCCATCTGCGTGCCGTCTCTATTCGATATGAGCTCTTGCGGGAAGCCAGCCATGAGCACCTCCAAAGTGTGCAACGGCGACCCCGCGCGACACACGCTCATGGACATTTGCGCAATCGTTTCTTGGTAATGTTTGCCACCCAAGTGTCCCGCGAGTAATATCGCATGCGGCCAAAGCTTGGCTTGGATCGCAAGATTCAACGCGGCACCACGTTGACCGGATATGAGCAGATTCTCCACTTGCACGATGGCGCGCGCGTCGCTGCTTTCTGCAGGATTCAGCGGCGACACGCCTGCGCTCGCCGCCGCCCATCCGTCGCCAGATGTGCCCGCGGCATCACCGGCAATAATCGCGGAAATCTCCGCCAGTGCGCTCTTTCTATTTTCCCCTAATATATCCCCTTCTAAAGTCAACACACCCTTGTGACGCAACATCGCCGACAACACGCGCCACAATAATACTTCGCTATCGCGACGAGCGTCGCCATTCGAGTTCAAGAGCGCGTCGATCATCTTGATGACGTTATCCGCTCTCTGACCAGCTAAAGGTCCACGTATTTGTTCTAACGATCGCACGTAACTCACCCCAAGTGCGTTCCCATCGGCTAACAACGCACGCACTGAATGTACGCGCAAACTACACGGCGGAATGCTAGTGCCGTGACTCGTTCGTCCACCCGCATACCCAGGACCAGACAAAATGAGAGAACCACCGAAACCAAAGCTCATCGCAACGTGTGCGGGTCTTCCATCTGGCGAACGATTACTATCGTCGTATTTAACCGCTCGTGATGAAGGAGTTTCCCCATAGGCTGCGTACTCGAGGTTTTGCGTCTCGCCCGTTTGATAGGATGCGTACGTGCTGACATTCGGCGTCGGTGGAGCGGCGTACGTGCTCGGTGCAGGCGCATGCGGCTCATAAGCTGCATAACCAGTATTTTGCATCATTGCTGGCTGTTGTTCGTAATGCCTCACGGCTGGCGCATATGCCGCCGCAGGTGATGGCTGCACCGGCGATGGGACCATGAATGTCGGGCGCATGGGTGGAGGCGTAGTCGCCGGGGAGTACATTTCTGTCACCGAATTGGACGACGAGACACGCGGGAAATTTTCCGTGGAACCTGAATACGCCGAAATTATCGGAGGTGCGGACGCCTCAACCACGGGCTCGTCGTAACCCACTTGCGGTGGCGGAGGAACGGCGACGTGGGCAATGGACGAAGTCTCATTGACATCCGGCCCAGCGTGCTCTTGCTGCTCGTGGTAATAATGCCCATGAAGTGGCGGTTCTATCTCTGGCGGCTGTACAACGTGCGAAGCATCATATTCATGATACTGCTGTTCATTAGAGTACGACACATCGTTGTCTTGCGCATGCGCCGGCTCTGAAGTTTCTTGCACATTTGCCGTCTGATCGAATGTCGCCTCGTACGCGCTCGTGAACTCCGCGTGCGAAAATTCAGCGGGTGCATACTGTTCTTCGTAAAATGCCTCTTGTGGTGGTGGCGGTGGCGATAGTGCCGACACTGGCGCGGCAGCGTCCTCTAGGACGTGTGACACTGCGGGCAGTTCTTCAGCGAAAGGCGCACTCTCATACTCAGTCGCGTCGGTCGCAAACGTCGGCGTCGGTGGCGACGACGGTGGTGGCGTCGCCGATGCGAGAGTCACAGGTGACGGCACGTGCGTCAATCCAGCATCCATGGGCGATCCAAAGGGCATCGAAGCCACAGCACCTGGCTCCGTCACATCGTCTGCGCTCGCGCCCAAGTCGTTAAAGAAGTCTGTCCCATCATCCTTCATCATCGGCGAAGCAAACGGCGCGGACGCGGCGTACTGCACACTCGCCACTGGTACCGGCGACTGCTCCACGACGCGCACTACGTCCGGAGTCGCTGGAAACGCACTCGCTTGCTTCTCAACCGGCGCCGCCGACGCGCTCGAGGATATCCAGTCGTCCCCATCGTCCGCGCCGCCAAACAGCGCACCTAAATCCTTCTCTGCGTACTCCACGTATGATGACGACGCTGACGCTATCGGTGGCGGTGATGGCGCCCCGTACACACCCCCGGGCGGCGATGGCTCAAACGCAGACGTGGTGCGTTCAAAGACAACCGCTCGTCCCGTCGGCGAAGCCGAAGCGCTCGGCGTTGAATCGCCAAACAACCCACCCGCAGGGCGCGCGCCGCTCGATGGTGCCTGCGCATACATCGCAGACGCATGCGCCGCGGGCGCACGCGCGCTCATGGGCGACACCGACGCCGACGACGACGAGTGCGCGCCTCGCATCCAATCGTCCTCGCCATCAAAGTCTTCCTCAGCGCCACCTCTCGAGAACGACCGATCGACATCCGACGTCGATGCCGGCGCGACGTCGTCGAGCCACGCATCGTCATCGTCGTCGTCGTCATCCACCGTCCCGAACGGGCTCGACGACATGGCGTGTCGACGCGCGCGACGCTCGGGAACGCGTCACTCTCTGCCGCTCGAGATGGCTGAGGACAATCGCTCGTACCGCCCGCGGTACGACTCGCGCGGCGCGCACGACGCCGACGCGTACGATCGCGGACGTGGACGATACGATGATCGCTATCGCGGCGACAATGACCGGCGGTACGACGATCGCGCGCCACCGCGAGGGCGATCGAATCCTCCTCATGATTCGTACCGAGCGTATGACGATCGGCGCGAGCACCATTACGAGCGCGATTCGCGCCGCGGGTACGACGAGCGCGATCGTGACTATAGATACGATGATCGTCGACCGGTGCGAGACGATCGCGGGCCGCCACCAGGGGCGTACGACTCGCGAGGGAGGTTTGGACGCGAGAGCGGCGGCGAACCGACGACGACGGCGGCGAGACGCAGAGACGAAGTTGAGCCGCCGCCGCCGCGATTCGGTGCGGTTCCGACGCGGCGACCTAATGCGAAGACAAGCGATACGCGAGAAGTGCTGGCGTCGAAGTGGATGGAGAAAAATGCTGCGTCTGGTGGGGGACACCGTACGAATAGTGAAAAGATGCGACGAGAGATTTTCATCGGGAATTTAGTGAGCGGCCAAATTGGTGCGACGTCGATGTGCGAATTGTTTAATGATGTGCTCAAGAAGATGGCGCCAGAGGCGTGTCATGAGATCGGGGTGAACGTGCCGCCAGTGTTGTCCATTGTGATGGATGCGGCGCAGAAGTTTGCGTTTGTCGAGCTGCGGACGGCAAAGCTCGCCAACGCCGCGCTCGGGCTCGATCAGATCCACGTCATGGGTCGGCCGTTGAAGATTGGTCGACCCGCGGGGTACTTTGAAGATCCTGACGAAGTTCGAGAGGTATTGGATATGAAGTACGTGCTTCCAGCGCCTGAAAAGGTGGAGAGCGTGTACAAGGAACTCGACGAACGCAAACGCCAAGCGGATCTTAGGCGACACGTTGATGTGATTGAAGTCGTGCCCCCACCGCCGCGCGATGACGATCGCACCGCATCAACCGCGGTCACCAAGTGCGTGTGCATCGAAAACATGGTGGACGTCAGAGCCCTACTCAGCGCTCGCGAGCGCAAGGAACTTCGCTACGACGTCGAAGACGCGCTCGAAGACACGCGCGCAGAGTTCAAAACATCCATGCGCGTCGTCGTCCCTACGCCAACTGATCGTGACATCACCGCTAGTATCCCCAGCAGAGCGTACGTGCGGTTCGACGACGTGAGGGGCGCGCGCGCCGCGTTCGACCTGATGCACGGTCGCGCGTACGCCGGTCGCACTGTCGCCGCGCGTTTCGTCAGCGCCGAAGAATTCGACGACGTCGACAAAAAGAAAACGAAAATATAACCCTTTGCGTATTGCCTTGTAATTTCAAACTTTAAACATTTGCCGTCATGTCGTTTCGCGCGCGGCTCACGTATTACGAGGGTGCCTGGTTTATGATCATGCCTCACTCTCCGTTGCAACATGGTTGTCGCTTTGGTGAGATGCGCCGTGTGCGACATCAACGTGCCGCAGAACATCATGGAGATGCACGTCATCACGGATGAGCACTTGAATAAGCGAGAGAAGACGGAGCACGATCCCGATTGGTGTGTGGTGTGTTCGGTACGCGTTACTGCGGGCTGCCGATCGGTGCACGAACGCGGGAAAAAGCACCGAGAAAAGCTCGACGAGCTCGACGGGCACACAAATGCTGCTGCTAAGTCGACGTATCATTGCTTAGTGTGTGATTGCGAAGTCCCAGGCGGTCTTGGGAACCGCCAAATGCACGAAAAAGGCGCTCAGCACGTGGCTAAGGCTTTCCGAGCCAGCTCCAAGCAGCAACAGAACAAAGGCGGCAAGGCCGTCGCTCCCGTGGCTTTGAACCCGTCTGCCGTGCACGTCTGCCCAAAGGGACGCGTGATCGACATATCTGTTGAGATTTGCGAGCCGACTATGGAGGCACCGTGGACGCTGGATTATTTCGACGCGCGAGGAATGAGCCCGTCTGCAATCCAGGCGTTGGGCGAGGGAGTTCATCGACCCAGCGGCGTGTCTGACGCGCCTATAGATGGCCATGTTATGCGAATCTCTGGATTAAAGCTGGATACGTCGCAATTGTCGAAGGGCTTGCACGCGATCTCAGTTTTAGTTACGTATGCGTTGCCTGGACAAGATACGCTCACTCAGCACACGTGCGTTCTCAAGGCTATGTGTACAGAACCGGCTCAAGAAGTTGAGCGCGAGACGATGAAGCCCGTAGCTCCATACACGAAAAAAAAGAAAGAGAGAAGAGCTCCTGAACCATCAAAAGTCTTCGAGCCGCCTAAGCCCGTGATGGGTGTGCTTAAGACCAAATTTGCGTTTCCAAAGCGTTACACACCAGAAAGGCGTGTACGCGACGCAACGCTACGCTTGGAGCCAGCCATGACTAATCTTGCGAATGAGATGGCGGTTTGGGGTGATTCGTTTGAAACGAATTACGCTAAAAGTATGCACACATTGCTCATGGCGGAGGAGTTGGCCATGGAAAATAGCCTGAGACTGTACGATATGAAAAACGTCACACTGCGTCGCAGAGGACAACTGTATGTGTTGCACGTACCCGGATTGGCTGAGGCACGGCCTTCTGTGTTGTGCGGCGACAAAATAAGAGTCACAGCCGATAAGAAGGCATTTCGCGGGGCAGTAGAATTCGTGGAGTCAGAAGAGATCTTGGTCGCGTTCCACCAAGAATTAAAAGATCTCTTTTTCGGCGGAAGTGAACTAACTGTAGATGTGCGCTTTGAGCTTAGCCACGTGTTACTCGATATGCAACATGAAGCGGTTGATAAGATGCCGAGTTACAAGTCATACGTGCTTCCGCGCGAAGAGGACTTTAATATTGATGAGGCCTTCCGACGTTTGAGCATTAGCGGCGACGATGGCTTCCGAGTGACAAACAGAGACCTCAATCCCGAACAAATTCTCGCCGTGAAATCGGCTATGGCATGGAAAGCACATTCGCCGTTTGTAATTTTCGGACCTCCAGGTACAGGGAAAACAACGACCGCAGTCGAAATTGCTGCACAGATATATCACGCAGGTGAGCGTGTGCTCCTCATGGGTCCTTCAAACACAGCGTGTGACTTGCTTCTTGAACGCGTCATTGCTTTCGGTAACGTTCCCAAAAGCCAGGTGTTGCGTGTATGCTCTTATTCTCGCACGCCCGGCACGTTGCCTGAAGCTTTACGTGGACTCACAAATTGGGATGCGACTGCGAAGAAGTTTATACCGCCAACATCAGAGAAAATGGAGAAGGCTCGCGTCATTGCGATGACTTCGATGTGCGCTGCGCGGTTGTCACGAACCAAGAATTGCTCATACGGAGAATCGGACATTTTACTCAAGCAAGAGTTTGAAAACGTTCTCGTCGACGAAGCGGGGCATTCAACAGAACCAGAGATTTTAGCTGGGATTGTTTCTACTCTCAAACCCGGCGGGCGACTCATCTTGGCAGGAGACCCTCGACAACTCGGAGCGTGCATTCACTGGGACATAAGCCGAGCATTGGAAATTAGTATGCTTGAAAGGCTGTGCATGCCGCCGGAGTCATTCCCAAGGTCGCCGTATAGCGTGAATGAGCAAGGCTCGTTTGATACGCGATGCGTCTGTATGCTCACGAGAAATTACCGAGCGCATCCTGAGTTGATTAAGCTGCCATCGCGGCTCTTCTATTTTGATAAACTCACGGCACATGCTGATGCGTTCCGTACGAACATTTTCATAGGTTGGGACGAGCTACCGAACAAGCACTATCCGATGGTGTTTCATGGCGTACAAGGCGAAGAGATGCGAGAGGCCAATTCACCGAGCTTCTTTAATCCAGATGAGATCATGGTAGCCGTGGAATGGATTGAAAAAATTCTCAGCCGCCGTGGCACTGGCATCTCAGCCGAAGATATCGCTGTCGTCACGCCGTATCATAAACAAAAGATGAAGATGAAAGCGTTCTTGGAACGTAAACGCATAACAGGCGTCAACGTCGGGTCTACAGAGCTTTTACAGGGCCAGGAGTTTGCGGTGGTTTTAATCACCACGTGTCGTTCGGATGAATCGAGCCTCAACTTTGACCGCAAGCACAACCTTGGCTTTATGAGCAATCCAAAGCGTTTCAATGTTGCCGTGACAAGAGCCAAGGCGCTCATGATTGCCATTGGTAATCCTAACGTCATGGCGCACGATGAAAATTGGGGCGCGCTCATCAACCAATGCGTCGAAAATCATGCGTACATTGGTTGTGAATTCTCGGGGCCATCCAACGGGCCGTTGTTCCCAGACAATGAAGATGGCAACGAGGAGCTTGCGGCTCAGTTGAAACAAGTGGATGACGCGCATGATCGCGAGTCGTTCGAGATTGTAGACTTCCGTGACAATGAATAGGACCAATCAATCTCCAATTTAATGTTGTTACAACAGTTGATTTACTTTGCCCAGTGCTTCGCATCAATATCAGCGCGCGATTTATCGCGTAATAAAAATAAGCGTGCCGCGCGCTCGGCGAGCGTCCCTCCGCACTTTAATTGTCTAGACATCAATTCTTTTTTGAGCTTATCGAGACCGACACCTTCCAACGCTGAGGCGCTGTCAAAAGACTGCAAGTCCAACGGTGAGTCGTCCTCTTCCTCCTCTTCTACAACCTTTGGCAACGCCACCTCTTCAACAGCAACCTTGACTGGCGTCGCGGGCTTAGACGTCGATGCCACATGAGCCCGCGCCTCGACTGACGCTTCAACCGCGACTTTCGCTTTCTTCTTTGTCGGAAACAACAACGCCGCGGCATCCAGGTCGTCGCTATCGCTCCCTTCATCGCTCCCTTCATCGCTCCCTTCATCGCTCCCTTCACCAACAACATCTTTCCCGTGTCTCGCCGCGATCGCCGCCGCAGCCTTACGCTTACTCGCCTCAATCGCCGCCGCCTTCTTCAACCCACTCATCACCGCGTCGTTCACGCTCTCCTTGGCTCGCTCGCTATCCTCTGCGTACGCCGCGCGTTCCTTTTCCTCAACCTCTCTCAACTTCTTTGTCCCCCGCGAACCACTCGCTTGGGAATTAATATACTTTTCCGCCTCTTTCTCCGCGTCTCGCTCGGCTCGATTCTCCTCCCACTCGGCAATCTTTCGCTCGCCATTCACCCGTCGAAGGCGTCGTCCGTGCACGTCCCGACAGGCGTCGAAATTCGTCGTCTGCGCGCCCCTCCGCGCGGTCGTGCGCAACAGCGTGCCGAAACCACCCTTACCGCCGACAACGCGCGCAGATATCTCAACGTACACGTCGACGCCGGCGTCGAACGCGGCGGCGCGGCGGCGTCCGCGACGTGCGCGCGCGTACGCGCCGCGAGGGCACGATGCGTCAACATCGTCGCGATGCGCCGCCAAAGATTCGCGTAAAACGGTCGTCAGCGCGGCGTCGGACGCACACGCGCGCGCGTGCGCGGCATCATCGAGCGTGAGACATCGCGTGGCGCCCGAGAGCGTGCGCACGAGGTATTGCGTGGGCATGCTCGTCGTCGTGGGTGCGTGGGTGATGTGACGACAGAGCGCCACTCGCGAGCGAATCTCATGCCGCGTATAGCGGCGGTGACATCGACGGCGGCGGTGACGACGACGACGCGTGCGCGTACGCGTGCGAGATGCGACGTTCGGTCGATGAGTGCGCGCACGATGCGCGATGGCGCGTGGCGTCGATGCGGGAGAGCGCGAACGCTGCGCGTGATGGCGTTTGCGAATTCGCCCTCGTCCAACCTGGTCGTGATCACCGGCGGGACGAGCGGAATTGGCTATCACCTCGCCAGGGCGTTCATTGGTAAGAACTTTGACGTCATCGTATCGTCAAGGGACGAAACGCGCGTGCGTGACGCCGTGAGGACGCTTCGAGAGGAGTTTGGAGAGACGGCGCGCGTGAGCGGCGTGGCGTGCGACGTATCCAATGTAAATGACGTCGAGGCGCTTCAAGCGTTTGCGCGCGAGCGTTTGATTGTTCGAAACGGCAACACGTCGTCGTTTGATGTCGTGCATTGGGTAAATGCGGCGGGAATGGTGACGAAGAACGCGCCGTTGCATGAAGTGGACGCGCGAGAAATTCTATCCGTAGTCGGCGCAAATTTAATCGGTCCGTTATTAGGATGTAAAGCCGCGATCGCGCTCGCTTTGGACGCTGGAAAGTCCACGCGATTTGTCGTTTGGAACTTTGGATTTTCGAGCTGGGGAGTAAATTTGAGTCGCTCAGCCGCTACGCACAAATCTTCCAAGGCTGGATTGACGCAGTTGACGAAATCTCTCAATGAAGAAGTGAAAAAATTAAACGCCGAAGGTCGCGCGTGTATAACGTTTCATCAACTCAGCCCTGGGCTTTCGTTGACGAAGCTTTTATTGAAAGACGCGTCCAGCGTGTCAAAGAAAGTGTTCAACGCGCTCGCAGAGGAACCGGATGACATTGCGACGTTCCTCGCCGATGAAATGTGCTCCGTCGAACCTGGCTCCACTGCGCCAGTGGAGTACTTGACCCCATCGAGTGCGGTGTCACGTATGATACGCGAGCTCCCAAACATCATCACCAACGCTGGTGGTCGACACTTTGACGCCAATGGTGCGCGCGTGAAACAATCAAACGCCGAATACGACGCCGACGGCGTTCGGCGCCTCCCCTTCGATGCGTGACCAATCTCCCACGAGCAGCGCCCTGGTGCCCAATCACCCAATCGCATGCGCGATGTAATATTATGTCACTAGTTTATAGCCATCACGCGCGCGCATTTGCGACGTTCATCTCGCGCATCACACGCGCGTTATCCAAACAGCCTGTCGCACCGCTTCCCTCAGAACGCGACGCGCGATGGCGTTCCCCACCACCTCGCGTGAGGTCATGGCGTACGCCAAAGACCGCTTGGTGATCACGCTCGGTGTTCTCATTGCCATCATCGCCTTGTTCCCCGTCGTCGTGCCCCTGGCGGTGCTCGCGTTCGTCGGTCGCCATGCACTGAAAAACACAGCGCCAGCGGCGCAAACGACAGTCACGACGACGACAACGGTGAGCACCACGGTGGAGCCCGTGCGAGAGGTGGCAAAACCCGTCGAGGCAACGCTTCAGCCAGCCGCGGCTTCCGAACCCGCCGCGCCGGTCGCGCTCACGGGGAGTGCGGCGTTAATGGCTAAGATGCGCAAGAGCTCGGCGACGTCGGGCGAGAAGCGCGTCGTCTCGGCGAGCGCTGAGCGCTCCACCACGAGCGCACGCACGACGACGAGCGCGAGTGGCGGTGGTGATGATGACGCAAATGCCGACGGGCGGGTGTTCATCTTGCACGGTGGCGAGGCGGCGCGAGAGATTGCAAAGGAGCTCGCGCGTGGCGCGAGCCAAGCCGTGGGCGCGAGCGTTCGCGTGCTACAAATGGATGATTTCCGCGACGTAAAGTTTGACCAAGAACCGTGCGTGGTGATTTTTGTGGTGGAAACTGTAGAGAATGCGCAACCTGCAGAGGCAGCAGGGACGTGCTTGCGGTGGTTTAATCGTAAGCGTAAGGAAGGGACAAATGGCGAATTGTTGCGAGGAAAAATGTCATACGCCGTACTCGGGTTGGGAGACACGAACTTATTACTCGATCGGCAGACGACGACGGCAAAGGACTGTAACCAAGCTGCACAGACGCTTGATTCGGCGTTGGCGCAGCTAGGGGCGAATCGCATCGTCGCTAGAGGTGAAGCGAACGATGCTGTCGGTTTGGATGAAGCCGTCGAGCCGTGGTCAAAGACGCTGTTCCCCGAACTCGCCAAGGCGAACAAGGCTTTAGAGGATAAGAAGAACGCCAAGGTGTGCTTTTTGTACGGCTCGCAGACTGGGAACGCGGCGGAGATTTGTAAAAATCTTGCCGCTGAAGCCGCAGAGAAGGGCTATCCCGTGCAAGTATGCTCGATGAATGAAGTCGAGCCAGACGACGTCGTGAAACCGGGGGCGGTGATTACTTTTGTCGTCTCAAGTACGGGTGATGGCGACGCGCCGGATAACTGCGATACGTTCTTCACTCGACTTAAGCGTAAAGCTAAGAAAGAAGCCGGAAGCGGTGGACGTGCCGTGCAATACGCCGTCTTGGGCTTGGGAGATCAAAATTATAGCGCGTTTATGGCTGTGCCTCGCGCGTTTACACAAATTATGGAAAACATGGGTGCCAAGGCTTTCGCCAAGCGAGGTGAATGCGACGATACGTTGGGATTATACGAACAAGTAGACACGTGGACGACGTCGTTTTGGCCCAAGCTTGCGGCTGCACAGACGAACGCCGATCGGTTACGCGCGGGCGAAACGATTGAAGAAGACGACGAAGAGGTCGTCGCAGCAAAAGTAGAACCAGAAGTTCCGGCGAAAGCGGAGCAAAGTAAGCTTGAGGGTGTTCCACCGCTTGCAATCTGCCGTTCCGAAGTCGCTTGGCTCGAAAAAGGTGTAAAGTATGAGGCGGGGGCGATTACGCCAGGCCCAGATGAGAGTGGCGCGTACACTGTCGCCTCGCCGTACATGGCGTCCATCTGTGAGCACCGCTTGCTCACCAACCCGGAATCTGATCGTCGAGTGTTACACGTTGCTTTCGATCTCGGTTCAAGTGGTATCGCGTACAAGCCAGGTGATTCTATTGGCATTATTCCCCAGAACAGTAGCGATTTGACGCGTCGCCTCGTGAGCGCGCTCGCGTACGACGGTGAAAAGGCGTTTACGCTTAATTGGAAATCCGATTCAGACGGCGGTGAAAAGGCAACGCACCCGTTGCCTCACATCAAAACTCCGTGTACCGTCATTGACGCGTTTCAAAAGTACGTGGATATTACATCTTGCCCTCGAAAGTCACTCGTTCGCGTGCTCGCAGAGCATTGCGCAGATGACACAGAGAAAACGACGCTTTTACATTTATCGTCGCGTGGTGGGAAGGCTGATTACGACACACAAATTCGAGGAGAATCTGCATCATTGATGACGTTGTTAAAACGTTTCCCGAGCTGTAAGCCGCCCTTGGCGGAGCTCCTCGACGCGCTTCCGCCGTTGGCCCCGAGACTATATTCAATTACGTGCGCCCCAGAGGTTGCGCCGACGACCCCATCCGTGGCATTCAGCGTCGTCAAGTACCCAATCGCGGGCGGTGAAGAGCAGCTTGGTGTTGCAACAAATTGGCTGGACGCGCTCACTGCAACTCCGGCGCCAGTTCCAGTATACATCAAGCCAAGCTTAAAGTTTGGCTTGCCCGAAGACGCGTCAGCGCCGCTCATCATGATTGGTCCTGGCACGGGCGTCGCGCCCTTCCGTGGATTCCTCCAATCCAGACGTGAAGCAGCAAAGCTCGGCGTAACGCTCGGTGAAACCATGTTGTTCTTCGGCTGCCGCAAGCGCGACGAAGATTTCTTATACGACTCTGATTGGGACGGTTTCGTCGCCGACGGCGCGCTTTCAAAATTCGTGTGCGCCTTTAGCCGCGAAACATCTGAAAAGGTGTACGTCCAACACAAATTACGCGAACACATCGACGACGTCGCCAAACTGATCGCCAACGGTGCATACATTATGGTCTGTGGCGATGGTGTCGGCATGGCCAAGGATGTCCACGCCGCGTTGGTTGAAATTCTCGTCGAAAAGCGCGTCTTTGACGTCGCCGACGCTAAAGCCGCCGAAGCCACTCTCGCGGCGTTCACCAAATCCGGTCGCTACGTTCGCGATATCTGGTCTTAACCAGCATCTACCTCCGCGGCGCGTCTACCGTACCACTTTTGTAGATACATTTACGCATATAGAGTTGTCATTGAACCATTAAAAACCGTCAACCTTTGCGACATCGACCGCCGTCGACATCCCCGAACGCGTTCAACACCAAAAAATACTGGACAGATAGATGTAACCCAACAATCCTCACTGTGCGTCGTCGTTGTCACCATGAAACGACGTAAACGCGCACGAGACGACGTGTCATCGATGACGCTCGCGTTCGCCGTCGCGTGCGGCGGCGCAATCGTCGCATGCGCCGCCGCGACGCCCGCGACGGCGTCGAGCACGACGAGGGTGTTCACGCCCACGGATGCGCTCGATCGCCCCGCCGTTGACGACGCCGACGCCGTTCGTCGCGCATTTGCGCGCGATTTCACCCTCGGCGTCGGTACGAGCGCGTATCAGGTCGAAGGCGCCGAAGGTGGGCGCGCACCGAGCGTGTGGGACGCGTTCGCGAGAGCCAAAGTGGGTTCGGCGCGCGCGAGCGAATACGCGCGCGGGATTGATTTTTATCGACGATACGTGGATGATATCGACATGGTGGCCTCGAGCGGCGCCAAGGAGTTCAAGATGTCGTTGAGCTGGGCGCGGTTGATGCGCGAGGATGGTTCGGTGAACGAGGAAGGGTTTGAATATTACAAGGACGTGATGCGCGAGGTGTTGGCTCGGGACGTGACGCCGCGCGTGGCGTTGTTTCATTGGGATGCGCCGACGTGGTTGTGTAAGGGGAACGACGCCGTGACGTGTGATGGTGCGTGGCTTGATAAGGATGTGATCGTAGGGCATTTTGAACGCTACGCGGATGCGGTATTTTCGCGCTTGGGCGACGCGGTGAAGATTTGGACGACGATCGAGGACCCATTGACGTTGGCGAGTTTGGGATACGGCGCGGGTGTGCACGCGCCAGGCCGTCGTAGCGTCAAGGAGAAGATGCTTGCGGCGCACAACATGTTAATAGCGCACGCTCGCGTGGCCAAGCTGTACAAGGAGAAGTATAAGCGTCAGCGAGGACAGATTTCGATAGACTTGAAGGCGGGCGACGCCGAAGCGCTCGCATGGTTTGCGCGGCCTCTAGTGTACGGCGATTACCCGGACCGCATGCGCGCAGAGTTAGGCGATGTGTTACCAAGTTTTAGTGAGGATGAAAAAGCCGCGCTCACGCAGAGCATGGACTTTTTCGCCTTGAACATAGGCTCAAAATTGAAACCGTTTCAGTTGAGAGAGGCGTTGAAATCCGTCCAGGCGCGGTACGGAGATAAAGAAATCTTCGTCACCGACGATGGCGTTTTAGATCAAGGGCAAGCCATGGATGCATGCTTGAATGACCAAGCGCGCATCGAACACATCGATGGATCGTTAGATGCCCTGCGTGAGGCGAAAGAGAAGGGTGTGAATGTCGCCGGGTACTTTTACCGTGCCATGTTTGATGATGTCGACTGGGTCGAAGGTATCGCCGCCCGGCGCGGTTTAGTATACATCGATCACAAGGACGACTTGCGGCGATACCCCAAACTGTCTCTCGAACACTATGCATCGTACATGCGAGGCGAAATGGTGAAACCAAATCTAGGCGCCGCCATCCGCCGTCAGTCGTCGGCGACTGCCGACGCCTTTTTCGTCTCGCTCGGCGACAAACGCTCGGGCGAAACCCTCGCCCTTCGTGGCTTCATCACGGCGATTAGCGCCGTGTTCGTCACCGCCGTACTCTTACGTTCCGCCCCTGTCGTCATTCACGACGATGATGCGCAACGCGAGCGTCAATCGCTCATCATTTAGCGCGTCGTCTTCATCGTGAGTCACATGTAAAACACCGTAGCTCTCTCGTCATGCATCACCTCACTCTCCTGCGCGCGATGCTTCGCGCGTTACGCGTCGTCGCCCGTCCGCACGCGGTGTCGGTGTCACGCGCGCGTGGACTCACACGACGTGCGTCGTCAGCGTCGTCAGCGACGACGACGACGACAGTTTTAGCGCCATACGTCGAGCTCATCGAACGCATCGGGAATGGACACCGCACGCGCCCGCTCGCGGTGTGCATCGGATGGTTCGGCGCCGAAGTGCGATACGTGCGAAAATATGCAGAAATGTACGTCGACGCATCGTGTGATGCGCTGGTGATTGCGCCGCCGAGTGCGGCGACGTTGGTGCCGAGCGTGGCAGATGCGTACGCGGGCGCGGTGGCCCGAGCGACGCGGGACGTCGCTGAGAAGCGGGACGTGATACTGCACGTTTCGTCGAATGGGGGGTTTATTTTTGGTGGAACAATGATGTTGCGTGAAAATATGACGTTGTTTGATCGCGTGAGAGGGGTGGTGTTTGATTGTGCGCCTGGGGATTTACGACCGGATATCATCGCGAGAGCGATGACGGCGGTGGTCAGAGGCGCGAGCGCGACAAACGCGCCGGCACCTCGAGTGTTGGATGCTCTCGCAGCAACGTTACTGGAGACAAAGTACATTCAGGATAGGTTGAGAATCATAGATGAGGCTTGGGGGAAGGTTGATGGCGCATCGATGCCGGCGGATGACGCGTCGTTGATGAACTGTCCGACGATGTTCATTTACAGCGAAGCGGATGTTTTGATTTCGCCGCGAGAAATAGAAAGCTTTGCGCGAACTCGAGAGAAGAAAACAGGACGGGAAGTGAAAATGAGAAAGTTTGACACTGCTGCACACTGTGAAATTGGGCGGGATCATTATGTGGAGTACAAGGCGCACGTGCGCGATTTTGTGTCGTCAATCTTTGATTGAGGAGCGCGCAAGTAGATTATACACGTATGGGCTAGAAACTATAGTCATTGTAGCACAGAGAACATAGAATGGTAGACATATTTACGCGCGCGTTCAATAATGCGCTCGATCGGCGATGATATTTTGAACCTCCTTCACGAAGGCTTTATTTGCGAGCAAGTCTTCGCAGCGCACGTGCAGACGGAATCGCCAATAGTGCTTTGGATTGGTCGGGTCGTTGATAGTTTCCTCCAGAGCTGGTCTCTTGGCGTACTCTGAATCAAGAGCTAACAAGTCTTGAATCGGGAAGATGGCGAGCACGCTTGGACTGCTGACGTGCTGCTTCAAAATCTCGCGCATGACTTCTGGCGTGCACGTCGCTTCGCCGCAGACGCCAAACATTTCATCGTATCGTCTTCTACGATCGGCATCCTCTTCCCACCACGCACGCGTAGTCATCGTATCGTGGCAAGACGGAGAACACACTGTCAAATATGAATACGTGTGAGGCCGTCCAAATTCAGCGCTCTCGCCTACGGGAGGCATTCGTTGGATTCGCAAGCCGAGAATTCCGAGCTCAGCCATGACTGACGGCACGCACGTCGGCGTGAAGCCCAAGTCTTCGCCGCACACGAGCATGTTCGACGCGTTCAACAGCGCTGGTAAAACTTTACGCGCCTGTTTACGCCACGTATTCGTCTGGCGTCCGAAATAGTAGTCATTTGACAAATCGTGTAAATTGTCGCGCATCCAAGGATCGAGCGCTTCGTACGAAGACGTCTCCTCCAACCCGAATCTCGGGTAAAACGCGTCAATGTTTTCGGAATCAATCAACAAGATTCGATTTTGGAACAATTTCATCAAGCTTGCACGGATTTGAAGCTGCTCATCGACGAATTCTTGGGGAATTCCCGCGCGCGGCGTCGTGGCTTTGAAAATGGCCGCCTCGGTGCGAAACTCGGATCTGAACCGCCACAATCCGCGCTGAGGATCGTGTTCAATCATGAAGCGAAACGCAATTTCTTGCGTGCGTTCGTCAAATTCGCGTTCCAGCTCATGCCATTGTAAAAATGGTTCGGTTAAACGATCGATATCCCAAATCCCTCGCGACAACAATTCGTCGCGGGTAATCGGAAGCGACGGTCGAAATCGACCCATGCGTCCGGTGCGCGCGCTCGCGGGAAGTTCCCAAATTCGGAAGAAACCAAGTATGTGGTCGATGCGTATGGCACTGAAATACTGCTCGAGATGATGCATGCGCGAACGCCACCACGCGTAATCGTCCTCAGCCATGTGCTCCCAATTATACGTTGGGAATCCCCAGTTTTGGCCATTCCTGTCAAACGCGTCTGGAGGCGCCCCGGTGGAGGTGTTCATGCGGAACAATCGTGGATGCATCCACGTATCGACGCTACACTTATCCACACCAACGGGTAAATCACCCTTTAAGACGATACCACTTCCCTTGGCGTACTCCGAAACCGCAAACAATTGCGCGTGCAAGTGATACTGTAAATAGTAATAAAAGCGCACCGACGCTCGCAACGCGCTCGTTTTGCCCGATACCTTTTCCAAGACGTCGTCGGAAAATTCCGAAAACACCCCCCAACGCCAGTGCTCGGCGGTGCCAAACAGGTCTCGCAATACGCAAAATACCGCGTATGGTTTCAGCCAGTGCTCGTTCTCTGTGAAATACGCGATGAATCCATCGCGTTCGAGCACGCTGGCGTCGTTTTCGTACGCTCGTCGAGCAATGTCGAGTTTTGTCTTCACCGTGGCTTCGTAGTCAATCTCTTTCAAATCCAGCGCCACACGTGCGACATCTATTTCATCCTTGAGCTCTTGCGTCAACCCAGCTAAGAGTTGCGGGCGCAAGTACATGACGTGTAACGCGTGCACCGACAACGACGAATACGGGTACGAATCCCACCACGTGCCGTGCACGCAGGTATCGTTCACGGGTAGAACTTGCACCACAGACATCCCCGTCGCCGCCGCGAAATCCACCATGTGTTGTAAGTCCATAAAATCTCCACATCCCACGGATTGTTCGGTGCGCGTGGCAAACACAGGCAACGCCATGCCGGCGCCTCGCCACGCGTCTGCGTACTCAAAGACGCCATCGCGCTTGAACACGTACGTCTCCCCCGCCGCGTCGACGAGCTCGTTATTCACCGTACATGAGCACTCGCGCACACCATGCGCTTCGTGTACGACCTCGTCATCGTCGCCGCCGCCCGATCCAGAAGAAATAAAGTATGAGTACTCAAACGGCGCGTCGTTTGCGTCGACGTCGAATTCAATCCACCACGCGTCGCTCTCGGCTCTCCGTCCCAACCCTAGTGATTTCGTCGCATCACCCGCACCGAGCGCTGGACAAGACCCACGTATGCGCACGCGTCGGTCGCCCGTCACGCGCGGCGCGCGTATCTCAAATCTCGCCTTAATCACGCGCGTAGGCGCCGACGCCGTCCCGGCGCGAGACGCCAAAAAATGCCACTCTGCGCGTTCGGGAACAATGTGTTCGTGAAATTCCCACCCTTGACCATTCTTTCCGGCAGTCTTCCCGTCACTGTGTTGACTCATCGTCGGCGACGGCGCCACGACCGAGGCAAACCCTTTACTTTCAAACACGTGTTCCGCGTGCGCGCGCGTCGTCCACGCGTCGACACACTCCACCCCGCCTCGCGCCGCCCGCGTCACCTCCGGGCTCACCTCTCGCGTCTCACCGTCCCACGCAATCACCGATCCGTGCTCATCGACGACGGCATACCTGTGTATGTGTACATGTATATAGCGTTAGTTCAATACTAGAGTACTCAGACGAATCAAAAAATCTATAAACTAACCGACGACGCACCTGTACGTAATCCTCGCCCCGCGCGCGCCTTCCAACACACACTCCCCTCGCCACTCCAACACGCGTTCACCCACGTGCGTACACGACATTTTAATCCCTTTACTCGGATCAAACCTACGACGTCCATACCGTCGTCGTCCACACCGTCGTCGTCCGCGTCCTCCTCCTCCGCGTCGTCCTCGTCCTCCTCCTCCGCGTCCCGACGTCCCGTCGCCGCCGCCCGTCGCGCCCATCATCGTCGTCATCGTCGTCATCATCGTTTTCACCGGTGTCGATGACGTCGATGTCGTCACCGATGACCCAACAACACACCCAGTATCGTCATCATCATCATCAACGTCGTCGTCGTCATCATCATCATCACCATGGTCATCATCGTCATCATCACCATCATCATCATCGTCACCGCGCGCGTCGTCCACGCACACCACGACGTGTTCGCCCCAATTCGTCCAATATCTCGTACGAAACACCACCCTACACTGCGTCGTCTGCGTCGCCATCGTCGTCGTCGTCGTCGTCGTCCCTCCTCTCGCGTCTCCCATCGCACGCCGCGCGCGTGCGAGTGACGCGCGCACACACACACACACACACCGATGTGTACCCAGGGGTACACACACACCGGGGTACACACACACACACACCGGGGTACACACACACCTCGTCCATCGTAAACCCATCGATCGATCAATCAATCATCGCTCGCGTGACACTGCGACGTGTGCGTGCGTGGTCGCCACGATTGGTCGACGCGGCGCGCGTGCGATGATGCGTGCGTCGTCGGTGACGGTGGTGATG